>Ga0209633_10002834_pt1 | contig 16436 bp, 27 predicted proteins | sample Cruoilmetagenom1_FD_187290 | JGI IMG/M metagenome (GOLD analysis project Ga0209633, IMG submission 187290) | Oil polluted marine microbial communities from Coal Oil Point, Santa Barbara, California, USA - Sample 1 (SPAdes) (version 2) | ecosystem: Environmental > Aquatic > Marine > Oil seeps ... | reverse complement strand
TTCCGATCTCCATTCGCCGTGCTGGCGAAGAAGGTCGCCCGGTAGTCGTTACTCGGAGCGCCCGGGAACTCGAGCAGCGCGATGGGCCCGAAGATCACGGAATCATCGGCCTCGTCCCGGAAAGTCGCAGACACGGTGGCGCCCAGAATCGGGACGGCCGGCGTGACGCTCTCGTCTTCGACGTTGTCGAGCGCGATGGCGTTGTCTGAATCGAAGACGATCTGATCGCAATTAGTGGACGCGGTCGCGGCCATGGCTCCCCCAAAATCAACGGCACAGCTCGGCCGTGGCCTTCACAGTCGGCCGCACGCTGACGACAGCCGCGACAGCGCCCGGAACGGAAGCGCTCGCGGTGACGCTGGCCACGAGGCTCGGGATCCCTGAGACCGTGACGCCGACGGCACAAGCCGCCGAGACAGGCGGGAAGAGCGAGGACTCGCCGACCACGCACGAGGCGCGCGGAATCTGGGCAAACGGCGCATCGACGCCGACCGTCGCCGGAGGCACGGAGAGGTCGAGGTCCTGCTCGATCACAAGCCGTGCGGTGGGCGCGTCGACTGTGACGTCCGAGACCGAAGCCGCGAGCCCGATGGACGGAACCCCAAGCGCGGCGGGCGCATCGGCCACGACCTCTGCAAGCTGAGCCACGACCGTCGCCACGCTTGAGGCCGTCGCGAACGTGGCATCCGAAACGACGCCCGCGACACCACCCACAAGTGCGACCGACGGTACAGCCTCGACGGCCGGAGCGTCCACCACTATCTGCGCTGTCGTCGCGATCAGCTGCTGCGTAGGCGGCGCGAGATCCTGAACGAGCACGGCCGTCGGGGCGACGGCTCCGACCGTCGCCGGGGCCAACTCGCGAAGCTGATCGGCGATCAGCCCCGTCAGCGGTGCGTCGGTAGCCACGGTCGCCGCGAGCGCTGCGATGAATTGATCGAGTCCGCGCACGAGCACGGCGCACGGCGCATCCGCGTGGACGCTGGCCGGCGAAGCGGAGATCGACTCCAAAAAGATCGCCGCCGGCGGAGCGTCTGCGACGAGCTCGGCGGGTGTGGCGGTGAGATCCGGGCGCAGAATCGTAGCCGACGGCGCCTCCGCTCGGCAGATGGCTGGGGTTGCGTTCGCGAAGGCGTCGCCGACTAGGAGGATCGCGGGTGCGTCTGCAGCGACCCAGGCCGTCGCCGCGAGTCGATCAATGTCGAGGCTTCCGCCACCGCCGCCGATGATCGCGGCTGTGGGCGCGTCGGCCTGGACCGTCGCCGTGCTGACGATGAGAAGCTCTCGATGGATCGCCGCGGCCGGTGCCGATGCGGCGATCTCTGCCGCTGCCGCTGTGCGGAACTGATCGGATACCACCACAGCGCAGGGCGCATCGGAGCCGACCGTGGCCACGCCGGCCAGCAGCGTCGTTTCGATCGATGCCGTCAGCGTCACCGCGGGCGCATTGACGCGGACCGTCGCCACGGCTGCGGTCAGCGTGTCGAGAATGGCTCGAGCTGCAGGCGCCTCCGCCGAGAGCGCTGCGCTGCATGCCTGCAGCGTCTGGTCAGCCGGGACGGCCAGCAGCTGAAGCACGGCCGCGGGCGCATTGACGCGGACCGTCGCCACGGCTGCGGTCAGCGTGTCGAGAATGGCTCGAGCTGCAGGCGCCTCCGCTGAGAGCGCTGCGCTGCATGCCTGCAGCGTCTGGTCAGCGGGAGCCGTGACGAGCTGAAGCACGGCCGTGGGAGCGTCGACCCGGAGCGTGGCGGTCTCTGCGGTGAGCTGATCCCGGTAGACGCCGGCAGTCGGCGCGTGGGCCCCGACCTCCGCCGCGCAGGCGGTGACGATCTGAGCAGCCGGCTCGAAGATCGCGGCGAGTGGCGCGTCGGTGACGACGTCAGCCACCCCGGTCGTGAGATCAATCGTGGTCGCCGGAGCTGCCGCCGGGGCGTCCGCTTCGACGTCGGCCGTGGGGGCGGAGACCGAAGCGGGTCCGACGACCAGCAGCGCGGCGGGCGCATCGGCGATCACGTCCGCCGTGGTCGCGCTCAGATCCGGAGCACCCGCAACGAGCAAGCCGGCCGGCGCGTCGGCTTCGACGTCGGCCGTGGTGGCGCTGAGCGTGGTCGACGGCCGGAGCTCGATGACGAGCAGCGTCGCCTCATCGCTCGACGACCACGTGTATCCGACCGTGAGAAGCGACGTTCCGGGCGACTCGACCCGGCCCAGCGCTCCGGCTATATCGCTGAAAGTCGAGGTGCCGGTCTGCCAATCGAAGTCTTTTGAGTGACCCGTGCCCGTCGCCGTAAACGGGTCGGTGTCCCCACCCTGCGCGGCGATGTAGGTGAGAAGATAGCTATCGGCTTCGACCGGTGTGATGTCGACAGATGCCGACGTCACACTGCTTGTGTTGACGTCGTCTTCCACGGATCCGGGCTGTGTGTCGCCCATATCCTGGAATGTGCAGATGTGGATCGCGTGCGGATTGACGTCGCCGACGTAGTCCGTCACCACATCCGCGGTGCCTACCGACGGGTTTTTGAGTCCGTAGGCATAGAGATGGATATCGCTATTGCTGCCGGTATCGCCGGTGTTGTGAATGAGGCTGAGATCGACGCCGCCGTATTTGACCGTCTGGACCTGCTCACCGCCCTCGAGAGCGATAAGAACGATCATCCATTGGTCGGGCGCGGTCGGGACGGTGTAGCTTACCGTCGCACCGCCCGACGAGGCACTCGAAGTAAACTCAACGATAGCCGCGGATAGCGTCGGCTGTGCCATCGACTACCCTTCCGCGTGTCGGTCAGACGTCGCTATATCGAAACACCAGATCGCTTACCAGCACATCGGAGTAGCTGTCGTCTGCAGCCTGATCCGATCTGCGAATCAGGTTCCAAAGGCAGATCTCATTCGCATTGAAGTTCGCCGGGACGGCTGGCGTCACAGTCACACTGCGGTTCCGCAGCGGGTTCGCGCTCTCGTTTCGCGTGACGCCGAGAGTCTCGTCGGCGCTCCCCGGGTCCATCGACTGATTGTCGGCGATGACGTTGTACTCAAAGCGCCATCGGATCGACTGCCCGGTGCCGATCGTGGGCATGACGATCTCGACAGTCGGCGTCGCCACGTAGTCGGCCGGGATCGTGAATTGAGACTGAATCTGTGCGCCGACGCGATCGGGGAAGACGATCACCCGAGACGAATAGCGGTTATTCACTCCGAACTGGGAGAGCGCACCAAGCCGCGCACCGCTGGCGGGCACGACCTCGCGAAGAATCGAGATCGAACGCGTGGCCATTAGAGCGCCCCTGCATCGCGGTCGGCGCGATGCTGCAGCCAGTGGGCTTTGAGCGCCGCGCGTTCCTCAGTGACCAGCGTTCCCGTCGTCGCTGTATCGATGGCCGCATCGGCCGAGCTCGTCGGCGTCACGGTCTGGCCGTCGGTCCACCAATCCTCGAGCGCCTGCGCAGCGAGATCCATATCCGCCTCCGACGTGACCACGGCCGTGCCGGCGCTATTCGACACCTCGACTCGGATGTCCTCGAGATCCTGCGAGCTGAGTACGGCCACGCCTAGTTATTCAGGATCCGGAGGAAGTCGCCCGGGTCCGCTCCGTCGAATTGGATATTGACGTTGCCGCCGTTCGTCGGCGTGTCGACGAGATTGTAATAGGCGACGAGCAGCGAATCGGCGTCGGTCGTGACCTGAATGAAGACGATGGCCGCGTCAATCGTCTGACCCGCGACGAGCGATGTGAACGTCGCCTGATCGGCCTCATACTCGACGCGGTCGAGCGTATCGTTTTCGGTCACGGCCACGCCGGTCAACGTCTGGCGCGCATAGCCTCCGACCGAGACCTCGAGGACGCCGCCCGTAATGACGTCGTCGATGAAGTTATCGTCGGGATCGTAGACGTAGGCGGTACCCGTCCGAAGCAGCAGCATTCGGAAATCGCGACCCGAGAAGACGGTCTCGCCGAGCTCTCGCTTCCCTCTGTTGAAGACATTGGCCATGGGTCGCCTTTCCTGTCTCGGGCCTCGCCCGAGTCCTGCGAGCGTTGCTGATCAGTCGCCGCTTTCGGGATCGTCACCCACCGACGCCGGCGTGCGATCTGGGGGGGTCGGTGGTAGTGGGCTCGAGCCTTTCGCCGCGCGGAACTCTTCGAGCTTTCGGAGCACCTCGCCGCGCAGCTCTTCCGCTCCGAACAGCTCAGTCGCGTTGCCGAAGCTATCCACCCGGCTCTGCTTCGGGTCGAGTCGGTCGCCGATCTCGCGGAGGAACTCGACTTGACCGGCGAGCGCGCGGGCCACGATCACCTTTGCGAGCGCGTCGTAGTTGGTCACGAACTCGCCGCTCTCCGGATCGATGATTCGGGTTCGGTTCCCGGTATGGGGATCGGTGGCTTCGCAGGGCTGCTCGAGCTCGTCGATCAGGCGCTCGGTCAGGTTCCGTCGGCGCGGTCGTCCCTTCGGGTTCCCCGATCGACCTGGCTTCCACTTCGCCGGATTCCCTGGCAAAAAGCGGCCGCGGTCGTCGCGCCACTCGGGGCCGCAGCTGCCCGGTTGATCGCCACCGGGGGGTGCGCCGTCGTCACTCATGGCCTACCGCGGTGCGCGTGCACGTCACGACCCTTCGAGAGAATTGCTTGACGGCTGAGAGAAAACAAGTGAGGCGGCATAGCTGGGCATAGAGTGTTTCCCCCCCGACTGCATGGACCGGCGCAGCCCTGCACAACGGGGCCTAGCCTTTCTCTTGCTTGATGTGCTGAGGGAAAACACGTGGCGCAATAGGATGCGTTCCGCGTGGAACTTGCGACGCGATCGGGGGCGACGCTGCGGTCGCTGTCGTGAGGTTTCGGCGCGCGAACTTCTCGAGCTCGGCGAGACTGATTCGATACCGGACACCGTATTTCGACGAGCTCGGGATCTTGAGCGCGGGCAGTCGCCCGTTTCGGATCCGCCGTCGAATCGTGTCCGGGTGGACGGCGAGCCGCTTCGCCGCTTGATCGATCGTAAGAAGACGATCGCGACCCTTGAAGTTCACGGGCTACTCACGCGCCCTGCGAGGCGTCGTCGCTCCCGCGCCAGCGCTCGATTCTGTTGGATGACTTCTCGGAAGTCGGGATCGGCCGCGTCGCCGTCGTCGACCTCGTGCGGTGGCTTGGAGTCCGCACCCAGGCGGCGCTTCGTCGCGTCGGCCTTGGCATTGGCCCGCCGAGTGGCGCCGCTCACGACTTCGCCCGACGCGTGCGCGGCTTTGGCACGGCTGCGCCCTTGCTCGAGGCGTGTGCCGAGGACTGGCCCGCGTTCAGACGCTGGCCGAAGAGTGGCGGCATGTTCTTCTGACCCGCCATCGATTGGACGATCTTCGAACGTGCGGTCGAGATGACGCGGCGGGCGCTCCATTCGGTCCACTGCCCACCGTTTCCCGGTGGCTTCGAGCGGGGAAACCGCTTCGACATCTCTCGCGCGACGACGTCATAGCTGCCCACGTTTTCGTACAGATAGAGCAGCAGATAGGCGCGCTGCTCGCGCTGTACCAGGCTCGCGAGCGCGATGCTGAGATCGGCCGCGGCTTCGCGCAGATCGCTCTGACCGGGTCGACGCGAATGCCGCAGCTCATGACTGAGCAGATGGCCGATATCGATCGGCCATGGCGAGCCGCAGCCGGCGCAAAACCACGCGGCCGACCCGGCACCGGAGCTGCGCTCGTCCATCTCTTCGCCGCGGCAATTCAGGCAACGCGGGCCGAAGATCAGACCTTGATCGACGATCCGGTGCGATCCGCCCGTCGACCTCAAGCGCTGCTGTAACTCTAGCCAGCGCCAGAAGACGGCGTCCGGCCCGCTCACACTCCCCACGGCGCCAGCCTAGCACAGCATTTGGCTACTAACCGATTCCGATTTGCTATAATGGATTGGTCGATAAGCCCCGGAGCGCGGCGGTCGGGTGGAATTTGGGTTAGTTCTCCCGGCCGTCGCGCGCACTCAGAGCGCGCTGCGTCCGGGGCAACGTCGACACCCCCCCTAGATCGGTAGGCGCCGGCGACCTTCTCTCTCTCCCACGCGAGGGGCCGGCGCGTGCTGCCCACCGTCCGCCGTGGCGACCTCGTGATACTTCCGATCGGCCCGCAACCGATACACCGTGTCGCGAGTCTGGCCGTCGTCGCCGATCTCGCTGACGGTGAACTCGACGCGCGGGATACCGGACCGCTCGACGATCCACTCGCTTCCGTCGAGATCGATCAGATAGGCGACGTGCCGCACGTCAGAGCCGGTGCTTGAGCGCGCGGAGCCGATCGGCGCCGGTCGCATCGCGGGGGCGTACCCGGATCCCGAGACAGCGCTTGCACTCGTAGGTCGAGGGACTGACCGTGTGCGGCGTGGTCTGGGCACAGCGGGGGCATACCCGATCTTCGCGCCAGAATCGGCCGTGCGTGTCGAGGCTACCGCGAGCGCGCCGTACCATGCGGAGAGCATAGCCCGGCGCGCTCGGGCCCCGTCAGTCGGTCGAGCTCACGCGCTCCGGAGGTAGGCTCGCGAGACAGCGCTGCGTGATCTCGGGCGGGATCTCGCAGTCGACGGCCACGCGATGCACGGCGGCGACGATGTCGGCGCCCGCCTCAAGCAGCTCGCCGCGCCGGCGCGTCGATGCGCGCCCTACGGTCAGATGCTGCCGGACGGCGTACACGAGGGCCGCGGCCGTCGTGCTGTGGCGCCGGACGTAGAGCGCGTGAAGCGCTGGCTCGGTCGACTGGCGGACATCGCTCGCGCGGGCGAGCACGGGCCACTCGGATTCTCTGATCTGAATCGGCTGGCGATCGGTGAGTGAGATCGTGCGCTGACGCTCACTCATGACAGCGTCTCGCGCGCCTTCTTCGCGGCGAACTCCAGCGCCTGAGCGATGTCGCAGTCGATCGCCATTTCAGGCTCGCTCCGGTCCCACACGAGTGGGTCGGCCGAGATCTCGATGCGACCGGCATATCGCGCCGGGGGCGGCTCGACGTTGGGATTCGGCTCCATGATCCAGCACGAGCCGAACGGGTTGCTGCCCCCGCGGATCTGCCAGCCGCGGTAGGTCCAAGGCTCGGGGGGGGTCGATGTCGATGTCGTCATAGGTGTCGTCCTCTGTGGTGCCACTGTAGATGTGTGGCGTGGGTGATACGCCGCGACCTTGCGCCGGGCGATCTGCGGAGCGGCCAGCCTAGCGCTGAGGACCGCCCATCATCGCGCAGTCCATCCGCTCTTGATTCGTCACGGGTAGCGGCATCTGAGGGCAGTAGTTTTTGTGCAGGTTTCTCACGCTGAGTCCGTCGACCCAGCCGCTGCCGATCGCGCAGCCGCTCATGCCCCAGACCAAAACCAGAATCCCGATCCATCGTGCCATCTGTCTCGCTCCTATCCCCCCCCGGGTGATAGGTACCAGAACGGCAAAGGCGCCGGAAAACCTTAGCTTTCCGACGCCTTGCGCGGGCTCCGCGCCCGTCTTGCTCACGCGGCGCGCTTGAGCTTCGGCGCCTTCCGACTCTTCGTGAGCTTCCCCGCGTGGAGCTCGATCGAGAGACCGGCCGCGACCTGCTCCGCCAGCGTCGCCAGATCGTACCGGCGACCCTGCGGGCAGTAGTATCGGTGCAACCCGCCTGCCGAGTCCACGAATGTGGCGATCGAGCGAGAGCGATTGAACGCGACGAGGCACTCGCCAGCCTTCAGCCGGCGAGCGGCCGCCGTCTGCGTCAGCATGCGGAAGCCTCGAGCGTCCCAGTCGTCCATGATCTTGACCACGCTGAAGCGCGTCATGATCGATCGGTCGGCAGTCGCACACGGCCGCCACAGTGAGGACAGTCGTACGCCGTAGGCACGAGCGTCCGCGCGCGTGGGTAGCCCTGAGAATCGGGCAGAGTGGGCAGCGCATCGGTGCTGCCGTTCCGTCTCGCCGCCTTCACACGTCCGTAACGCGATGCTCTCGTGAACGCGTTGGGTTCGCCGCCGAGATCAATGTCTCGCGACCAGCGGCGGAGGCAAACTTGCGGAATCACCTCGCGCGCGGACATTGCGCGAATCGTGATACCGCCCTCGCGTAACTCTGCGACTATCTTTTTCTTGAATTCAATGTCGTATCGCTTTCGCTCGCCTTCCATCGGATGCCCTTTCTCGGTTGCCTCACCCCTTCTGCTCTGATTCGTTTTCTGCGGCCTCGAGCGCGTCGATGATCTGCTCGGCGTCGTCGAGAGAGAACGTGACATCGACTCCGATCACGGTCGGTTTCAGGCCACGTTCAAAGAAGTAGCTTCTCACGGCGCCGCCACGGATCCGCCGCGCATTCATATCGGCTTCTCGCATCTCCGATCGTTCGCGTTTTTCCTGACACTCTTTCTCGTATTCGGGCCACGGCATGCGGACCTGTGACGTTGAGCAGCGATAGGCGCGCCGCGTGTCGTTCTTCGCTGCCGTCAAGCGCTGTAGGAATCCGCGCGCCTCGTCCTCGCGATGCGGCAGAAAGACGACGTGATCCGGGCGCTTGCCCGTTACGTAACGGGTTCCTCTCAAGATCGGCTCGACCGGCCGCACGCCGACCTCGATGACGGTGGCGCGGATGAGCTTGTAATGCCGCGAGCGCCCGATCGCGTACTCTTGTCCCGGCTCGATGTCACTGCGCCGCATGATTCCGCCTTCTTTCCGACTCGCCCACGGTTCACCCTCGGTCTCTATTGCGGGTTGTCGTGGCGACCCGAGACGACGTTCATAGTCGTATCTCGGAGTTCGCTATCCGATAGGGGGAGCGTTTCGAGCATGAACCGAGCGGCAACCGAGATCTGCAGAATCCCGCTGACGAAATACTCAACCGCGCTTTTGCGATTCTCGCGGCTGACGTCGTCATTCGCGATCATCCCCCCCCACTCGTTGAGTCGCGCGAGCCCTCTTTCGAGCGATCGTTGCAGGACTCCGAAGACCTCTTCTTCCGTGATCTTTTCCTGATCCAATCGATGAGCGAAGCTCTCGCTAACGCGTTCGATCATCTCCGTGACGATGAGCGCGCGTTCCGAGCCGCGCTTCGGGATCCTTTGTTTCTCTGAATCCGTTGGCAACGTGTTCTCCCCTATCGGTTTGGCTTCGTTTCATGCCTCGAGTTCTTCCCCGTGATCCTTACTGCGGGCTGCCCCGTGGGCGGGTGGTGCTGAACATTCGCCCCCCTTGGATGACGTCGAGCGGTACGGGAAGCGTTTCGAGGATGAGCCGAGCGGCCACGGAGACCTGCAGAATCCCGCCGATGAAACACTCGAGCAAGCTTTTGAACGTCCCCTCATCAGGATCGCCGTTTGCGATCTGAGATCCAAAGTCGTCGAAACGCTGCAGCCCATTCGCGAGCGATTGTCGCAGCACTTCGAAGATCTGATCTTCCGCGAACTCCCCCTGCTCCAACTGCTGAGCGAAGACATCTCGGCCGCGTTCGATCACTTCCCGAATGGCGATCGCATGTTCTGAGCATGGCTTCGGGATCTCTCGTCTCTCTGAATCCGTTGGCAATGTGTTTCCCCCTATTTCCTTGGTCTCGTAATTCCGCGGACTACTTTCACGCTCATATCTTCAACCGCGTGCAGTGGGATCGGGAAGGTCTCGACAATCAGGCGCGCCGACACGATGATCTGAACGGCTCCGGCCACAAAGAACGCGAGCGCTTCTCGAGAAACCCCTCCATCGTCCACTTGCGCCGACAACGTCGAGACCGCCTCTTCCAATCCTTCGCGTCCCTGATCGAGCGAAAGGCGGAGCGTCGCGGTCAACTCACCCGCCTCGAAGTTTTGTTTTTTGATCATCGCCACGAACTCTGCACGCGTCAGCTCGATGACTTTCGAGTAGGCGCGGACTATTTCAGAGTCGGCGTCGGGGATCTCGATCTCTTCTGTCATGCTTCGCCCTCCGATTCGACGGCGACATCGAGCTCGATACCGAGATAGCGCAGCAGATCCGCACGATAGGCGGCTTTCGCCTCTTCGATCGAGTCGAACGTCGCGCAGTAATAGGCGGTGCTCCGGGCGCGGACCTTCGCGAGATGACGCGGGCTGTTGCGCCCGCGTCTCGGATAGATCCCTTTGGGCGAGTCGCGGCGCTTCACTCGGTCGCCTCAGCAGACGACGGCTCGGCGTTCGGGCAGCCCTGCCGGTGGCCGACCATCGCGAGCACGTTGTCATGGCGCTCGCAGTGTGAGCACACGTCCGGCCGTTCGGATATCGGGCGCGGGTCGTCGGTCTCGTGGACGATGTCGCCAGCCGGAGGCGCCGACGTTTCCGCTTCGGCCACTGGCGCGGCCACCGCCTGCGCGGGCTCGGGTTCGGGGGCAGGTACGGCCACCGTCTGGGCGGGCTCTTCCGCCGGTGCGGCCACCGTCTGGGCGGGCTCGGGGGCGACCTCGGCCTTGATAGCTCTGGCCGCTTTGCGCCGTCCGTTGCCGCGGCCCTTCCTGGCCTTCACGGTGCCGCCGGTCTGCTGAGCGCCGCCCGCGAGGATATCCTCGACGGCCGCACCCTCGGATGCTTGCGAGCCGGATGACCCTCCAAACGCCTCTGCGATCGAGACCTCGCTCGCGTTCAGCGCATTGTAGAGACCGCGCAAGATCCCGACTTCTTCATCGGTGATTCTCTTGAGCGGGTGGCCGAGCCGGATCTCGATCTGCTCGACCGTGACGCCGAGCGCCCCGAACTTCTTCGCGATCGTGTCCGCGACAGTCTCGCCTTGACCTTCCGCCGAGATCCGCTCTTGATTCCCAGCGATCTCTTGAGCGCGTTGGAAATAGGATTCGATCAGCCAGTCGGGCAGGCCATCGAGGATCGCGTTGCGGAGCGCCTTGGACGTCGCCGACGCGACCGCCTGATCCCACTCGGAATCCGACAGCCGCACCCGTTGCGGCGCGCCGCCGCGGTATCGGGTCGCGTAGCGCGTGACGCGCTTCTCGCGGCGAATGCGGATGTTCGATTCGAGATCGATGAAGACGCCCTCGACGGTGGCCGAGTCTTCGCTCTCCAGCACGATCGGGGCGGCTGCCGAAGCGTTCCCCCACTGGCGCATGAGTGCGAGCGCGCCCTTGATCCCGGTACCCTTGACCCACGTCGTATCGGCCTTCGCGCGATTCTCGTAGGGGATCGCGTAGAAGGCGCGGGCCGCGAGCTCGGGCACGATCTCGAGCTCGTCGAGCGCGGCCTCGAGTACGGCCCGCATATCGCGCCGTCGGATCAGCGCCGCTTTTTGCAGCGTCTCGTTTTCAATCCGGATCAGAGCCTCGCCCTGCTTGATCAAGTCGGCCGGTGCGTCATTCATGGGGGGAGCTTCCTTTCATGAGGGTTTGGGGAGCGAATCGTGGCAACTCGCGCAGAGCCAGATCGGATCGAGCGGCTTCGCGAAGTCATCGAGGTACGCGCGCGGCTTGCAGATCTCGCCACAAGCTATACAGCCGCCGGGCCGCTCGAGGCGACCCGACCGGAGGTTCCGGGCGACGGCCGCATATGCGAGGTAGTGAGGCGTCTGCCGCCGTGCTTTCTCGAAGGCGCGGCGTTCGGCTCTCTGACTGTACGCGCGATGGTAGGCGTTTCGTTCCTCGCGGTGATCTTCTAGATATTGTTTCTGATACTGCGCCCGGCGTTCCCGCCGCTCTTCTTCCGACAGCCGCGGAATGTCCTCTTGCCGTCGCATCCCGAGACGCCGTCGATAGGCCGCCGAAAACGCCCTCACGCACGCTTTACACTGGCTGTTGTATCCTCTGGCACGGAGCGGGCGCGGCGAGAATTCCGAGACCGGCTGGTCCACCTGACACTTGCTGCACCTGAGTATGCGGCTCATGAAGTCGGCCGGCGCACGCCTGCGACATAGCGGCACGTGTCGTAATAGCCGCACCACTGCGGCGAGCACGCCCAATGATCGGTCGGCGCCGGTACGAAAATGTCCGCCTCGACGGCGCGATCGGCGACCCGGATCCGCTCGACGAGTGAGATCAGATCTTCGGTGCTGCGCTCCGTCTCGAGCGTGACGGTCTTGAGGTCGCCACGCTTCGGCGTCATGACGAGATAATCGAGGGACTGGCCGCGACTGGGCGCGCCGTAGAACGCCTGGTAGAGCAGCTCGTAGAACGTCAGCTGCCCCGAATCATCGGCGGCGCCCTTCGGCGGGCTCTTCCCTGTCGTCTTCGTATCCCGAATTTTCTGTGTCTCGTCGACAATGTCGATCACGCCGACCAGCGTGGCGGGCATCCCGGGAGATGCCTGGATCTCGACCTTCAGTTCGGCGGCGGCCGGCGTGAACGTCGGGGCGACCTCCGTGGCGTGGAGCGCAGAGAGCTTGACCGCCTGATCTCGGACGCGGCCTGTCGCCTGATCGATCGTCAGATCATCGTAGAGGGGACCACATACCCAGCCGCCCACGCCGAGCTCGAGGGTCAACGCATCGGACGCGGCATCCTCGACCGCCTCGATGGGCAGATAATCTCCGTCCTCGACGTGCGCCTGCATATTCAGCTCGACGGCGCGGTGCACGGCGCGGCCCCGGATCTGCTGCAGCTCGGGCGGAATGATCTCGCCCTCGACATAGCGGCGCCGATACTGCTCGGCGCAACGGTGCATCGTCCCGAGGTTTGAGGGACTCCAACGTCTAGGCATGAGACTCCTCTCTGACACATTGGGCGCAGATGCCCAGATCTCGCCGGATCTCGGACGGATAGCCGACGCTCACGCGGTCGCATTCGAGACACGGCCACTCGTTGAGCCAGCGCTTGCCGTGGCATCGGGGACAGCGCGCCGAATAGGTCTCGGGTGGCGAGGGTGATTCGGTCCCGGGCAGCCGCCGCTCGACCTTGCCGAGCCCGTCGCAATATGGGCAGCGCCAGCGGACGCCGTCGAAGCCCGAGCTGGCCGGGGCGCATCGATTCGCGCAGGTCCAGCGGGCTCCGGTGGCACTCGATGATCGAGGCCAGAGCTTCGAGACCGGTCGCAGCCGCCGGCATTCGTCGCACGTTCTCAAGCTCTCCACCCGCAGCCCTTTCCCCGATGCGCAGCAGATGCGCAACTCCCGTTCTATCGAGTATATAATACACTAACCCGACCGCGCGCAGCGAGTAAAGCCAAGGCTGCGAGTTTCTTTCGAGTTGACACCGGCAGCGATCCCGCGCTATCTGGGGAGGGATGGCGCCGAAATCTCACTCCCACCCGCTGGGCAAGTTTGGCAGGTCCCGCGGGTGGACTCAGATCGAGATCGCCGAGCATTTCGGGATCCCGTATAGCACCACGAAAATGATCCTCAGCGGGCATTCACGGATGAGCTGGCGCCGCGCGGTCCAGGTCTCGAAGCGATCGCGAGGCCAGATCACGCCCTACGGGATCATGCAGTGGCAAGACCGGCACGTGCCGATCGAGGCGGCCTGAGCCCCGATATTTTGACTCGGCGCCTCCGTTCGGACTGCAGCGGGGAAGGGGAAGCGCGGCAGGGTGCCGCGCGAAGAGCGGGGGCGCCGACTCGCGCGGGCGCTAGGGTGGGAGGCGATGGATCTGAGAACAGCTTTTCTCGCGGCATCCCGGACGAACCTATCCGCAATCGCGGTCGGGGTATTCCCGGGCGAGACGCTCGGCGTGGCTCGCGAGAAAACGCTTCAGCTGCTCGGCGCGTCAACCGAGCGGGTGAGCTGGGCGACGCTCGAGCACGTGCTGCGGCTGGGCGATCTCGAGCCGATCGAGCGTTACATCAGAGGGACGGGGCCGAGCGGCTCGATCCCTACGCTCGCGCGTGAACTGCTCGATGAGCTCGAGGCCAGCCGCCAGACAATCGAGCGCGCCTCGCGGCTGCTCGATCGCGCTGCGAGGCACGAGCAGCTGCGTCGCGAGATCGATCGATCAAGGGTTCCGGCATGGAAGGGCAGCCACCGGTCGGCTTGATGTCGAGTCCCACACCGATCTCAGAATCCGGGGTGCTCGCGCTCAGCTCGGCTCACGAACCGATGCGAGACACCAGGGACACGAGAGAGCTGCATCATCAGCGTGACCGCAGAGAAATAGCTGATCGTCGCGCGTCCGCTCTATCCCGGGGTTAGCGGGAATCAGCGAGAGCTCCCACAAGAGTTGAGAATGCGCGAGCCGCCACGACTGGCACGACGGCGTTACCGAGTGCTCGCAGTCGGTCCACCCGATAGGTAGCCCCATCATCAGCTCGACATATTGCGGGTTGAGGACCGCCCCAGGTTTCCCAGTCGCCCTCGGGGCCTGGCGGCCAAGTAGGCCGTTCGTCGGAGCTTTCGGGCTCGGGCATGCGCCGTCCTTCCAGTCCCTCGCGGTCGGTGTCGCCCACCGGGACGCCCGCACCGTCGCGTCGGTTAGAGTCGTGCCGCTGTGCCTTCCGCTCTCCGTGGAGTACGCCGCCGCCCCGCTCTGTTTCGCATCCGACGCCGTCCGCGTGGGCCAGTACGAAGAGTCGCTCTCGTTTGTGCGGTGCGCCCATTTCTCCCGCTCCGAAGAGGCCCGCCGCAACGCGGAAGCCCAATCCTTCAAGGTCTTCGCAGACTTCGCCGAGTCCCATAGAAACATGCCCGGAGACGTTTTCGAAAAAGCACCACCCGGGCTCAATCGTTTGGATGATGGTTCGGATTCTCGGCCAGAGATGCCGCGCGTCAGCTGCGCCGCCACGTCTCCCAGCGAAGCTGAACGGCTGACAGGGGTATCCCCCAGTGACGATATCCACCTTGCCGCGCCACGGTCGGCCATCGAACGTCTCGAGACAGTCCCAGATAGGTGCTTGATCCAAGGCCGAGTCAGCCATCCGCGCCACGAGAATGGCCGCAGCGTAGGCGTCCCGCTCGACGTAACCCACGCACCGATAGACTCTGGGCAGGGCGAGCCGCAGTCCGAGCTCGAGTCCCCCGATCCCGGCACATAGAGCCAGGCCATTCAAAACCCACACCCGTAGATGATACGGTAGGGATGCTCCACGGCGTTCTCCATTTCAGACAGCGTCGGCAGGATGCCATATGGCATACATCCGCATCCTTTCTGACGATCCCCCCAGGCTCACGAAAGATCTACCTGATGAACATGACGGCACAGCAGAAGATCGCCATCTCCCATCCGTGCTATCTGCCGGAGGACACGACGGCGATCCATTTCTATCGCGAGCTCCGATCCGGCTTCAAGATCGGACTGACGGTCAACTCCGGCTTTGAATGACGGATCCGCTACCAAGGGCGGCCCGTGTGGCACGTCTCCGTCAGTTACCTCGGATGGCCTGCCGCCAACTGGTCGCGCGCGATTCGCCGGCGGGCGTCCGATCTGATTCGCGGGTCACTGCGCCGCGTCGGGGAAGGGCCGTTGATGTGGGAAGATGCAGACCTCGTGATCACGATGCAGGCAAAGCGCTGGCTGAACGATGCCGAGGTCAAGCTACTCCCACAGCACAGACTGCCGGAGCTGTGGACCGAAGAGGATGAGCGGCGCGCTCGAGCCGGGGAGCTCGACGAATGAGCGCCTCGCCGAATCGCTGAAACTCGGGTAGCCTGCGAGACGACTTTTCGACATTGGAGATAGGAGTGGGTGAGGATGCAGGCGCGCAGCACGGCGAATTGTAATCGCGACGGCTCTCCGATGACGAGCTGTCACGTGCCGGTGCCAAGGTGGGATCGTGGCGAGATCGCGGGGGAAGGTAAAGAAGCGAGGTGGACAACCGAAGGCTCGGGGATATGCCCGCCGCCGAATCCCGCATGCACCGACGTGACGCCCTGCGATATGTGCCGCGCGTGGCGGGGAGGTCGCTCGCTTCGGGTGGCGATGGGGTGGCGGAGCCGTCCGATCCCCGTCGCCGATGCAGCGAGCGGATGATGGACGATCCGGTCAAAGAACGGATCGTCTCCATCGAGGATCCGCACAACGAGATCACGCGGAAGGCCGCCGCGATCCTCGCGCTCGTAGAAGACGAGCTCGGTGACGACTTGAAGTATATTGTGATTGTCACCGATCCCGCCGCGAATGCTCAAGGGATCGGCGGGAGCGGCTACGCGTCGGCGGATGAGATCTCGGAGGATCTTCTTCTCGCGGCGCTCGGGGCGGCGAGTCCCGAGACGCGCAGAGAAGTCCTGAATCTGATTCGGTCCGACAGGCGCGATCACTGACGCGATGATCGCCGACGGCGACGGGAGCACGAAAGCCTCGATCGAGCTCGAATCGATTCTGATCGAGATCCGGGATCGTGGTCGAGAGTGGACGACCCCGTCGATGCTGCGGGCGCTGGGACACGGCGAGACACGTGTCGATCGCGCGATCCGGTACGGCGTGAGCATCGGCGCACTCGAGCGCCAGAAGCGGGGCTACTACCGCATGACGGCTGACGGCGCCCAGCGATTCAGCGCCGGATTCTTTGCCTCCGCCGGCGATGCGGAATCAGACCGTCGGGCAGAGTGGCGTGCGAACTACCGTCTATGGGTCGAGCTATGTTT
>Ga0209633_10002833_pt1 | contig 16437 bp, 17 predicted proteins | sample Cruoilmetagenom1_FD_187290 | JGI IMG/M metagenome (GOLD analysis project Ga0209633, IMG submission 187290) | Oil polluted marine microbial communities from Coal Oil Point, Santa Barbara, California, USA - Sample 1 (SPAdes) (version 2) | ecosystem: Environmental > Aquatic > Marine > Oil seeps ... | reverse complement strand
ACCCCCTTTCCGGTCGTGAAGATCCGTGCCCGGAATGTCCGCGTTGGCGAGCGGGTGGCAGCAGAAAAAATGGCAGAGACCCTTGCGTTTCTTGATACCCTGTCTGCCCGGGGCGGATGGCGGATGTCCGACGTTGTGGTGAAGGTAGATACCCCTGAGTCGCTGACGGTTCACTACGGCGGGCACACGTTTCGGCTGGGGAGCGGCCACTATGAGGAAAAACTCCAGCGGCTGAGCGAAGTTCTGTCAGATGTAAAAAGACGCGGATTGACGTTTGCCTATGTCGATCTCCGCTCGGACCGACAAGTAGCAGTTAAAATAAAGCGATAATTATGAAACATGGTGGGAGGAAATTCCAAGTACCAAAGACCAAATTACAATGCTGTATTGAGTTTTGTACATTGATAGTTGTTTGAGATTTGGAGGTTGTAATTTGGATGTTCTTAGTTGGGAGTCTAGGCTGTGGCGAAGAAGCTTGATAACATAATCGTGGGACTGGACCTGGGCACGACGAAGGTCTGTGCCATTGTCGGCGAGGTCAAGAATGCCGGAGAAGTGGACATCATCGGCATCGGCATCAGCCCTTCCCACGGCCTGAAGAAGGGCGTTGTCGTCAACATCGACAGCACGGTGGAGTCCGTCAAGAAGGCCGTGCAGGAAGCAGAACTCATGGCCGGTGTCGAGATTCGTTCGGTTTACGTGGGGATTTCCGGAAATCATATCCGGGGCATCAATTCCCGCGGGGTCGTGGCGATCAAGAACAAGGAAGTGGGGCCCACGGACGTGGCGCGCGTCATCGATGCGGCCCGGGCGGTGAACATACCGATGGACCAGCAGATCCTGCATGTGCTGCCGCAGGAATTCATTATCGACGACCAGGACGGAATCCGCGAGCCGCTCGGCATGTTCGGCGTGCGCCTCGAGGCGAAAGTCCATATTATTACCGGAGGCGTTACCTCCATCCAGAACATCGTGAAGAGCTGCTCACGCGCCGGTCTCCAGGTGAACGACCTCGTCCTGCAGCCCCTTGCATCGAGCCGCGCCGTCCTCACGACGGAGGAGCAGGACCTCGGCGTCGCCGTTGTGGACATCGGCGGAGGTACGACGGATGTTGCGCTCTTCCTCGAGGGGAGCATGTGGCATACCGAAGTGATTCCCATCGGCGGGAACCACCTGACGAACGATATCTCCATCGGGCTCCGCACTCCTTCATCGGAGGCCGAAAAGATCAAGATAAAGTACGGCTGCGCGCTGTCGTCTCTCGTGAAGCATGAGGAAACGCTCGATGTGCCGAGTGTCGGCGGCAGGCCGCCCCGCCAACTGTCCCGACAGATCCTGAGCGAGATCGTCGAACCGCGCGTCGAAGAACTGTTCACCATGGTGCAGCAGCGTCTTAAGAAGACGGGCTTTGAAGACATGTTCGCCTCGGGCATCGTGCTCACCGGCGGATCGGCGCTCATGGAAGGGCTCCAGGAAGCAGCAGAACACTTTCTCGGATTGCCCATACGGCGCGGAGCGCCGCGGGGCATCGGCGGGCTCATGGACGTCGTGAACAGCCCGGTGTATGCAACGGGAGTGGGGCTCGTCCTCTACGGCGCGGAAAACCAGGAAGAGGCGCCGCGGACGTTCGGACGGAGCGGGATGCTGAACCGGTTCTGGAAGTGGCTCGGGGAATACATATAACGGAAAAGCCGAATTGAAAATTGTAAATTTAAAATTTTCAATCTTCGATTTCCAATTGTTTCCAGCAGTACGGGAGGTGCCCGATGGACAATCTCGAATTTGAATTTCAGGACATCATGGAGTTTCTTGCCAGCGAAGACGAAGGGGAAAAGAGGAAGGAGAAAAAGGGAATGCTCCAGTTCGATGAAGAAAAACTTCCTGCGAAGATAAAGATCATCGGCGTCGGCGGCGGCGGCAGCAACGCGGTGAGCACTATGGTTGCGTCGGACATCAAGGGCGTAGAGTTCCTCGTGGCAAACACCGACATGCAGTCCCTTGAGCTTGCGAAAGCGCCGGCCAAGCTCCAGATAGGCGCCATGCTGACGAGCGGTCGCGGCGCCGGGGGCAATCCCGAGATCGGCAGGGCGGCGGCGCTCGAGGATGCCGAAAAGATCAAATCCATGCTGAGCGGGTCCGACATGGTCTTTGTTACCGCGGGAATGGGCGGCGGTACGGGCACCGGGGCCGCGCCGGTCATCGCCAGCCTCGCGCGGGAGGTCGGCGCGCTGACGGTGGGTGTGGTGACCAAGCCCTTCAGCTTCGAAGGTGTCACGAGAATGCACAAGGCAGATGAAGGCGTGGCCGAACTCAAGAATAACGTGGATGCCCTCATCCTGATCCCGAACGAACGGCTGCTGAACCTTGCGGAAAAACAGACGACGCTCCTTGATTCATTCAAGCTTGCAGACGACGTCCTCGGCCAGGCGGTCAAGGGCATTTCCGACGTGGTCATGGTACCGGGATATGTGAACGTCGACTTTGCCGATGTCAAGGCCGTCATGGCAAACCGGGGGAGGGCGGTCATGGGCACCGGCGTGGCGCGGGGCGAGGGCCGGGCAATAGAGGCGGCGCAAAGGGCGATCGCCAGCCCGCTCCTCGAAGACGGTTCCATCAGGGGCGCCCGGGCCGTGCTCATCAACATTACCGGCGGCAACGATATGGGGATCTACGAATTGAACGAAGCCTCGGCGATCATCAAGGAAGAGGCGGACCAGGGCGCGAACATCATCTTCGGCGCGGTGATCAATCCCGTGATGAGTGAAGATATCGTCGTAACGGTGATCGCCACGGGATTCGATGAGGCGGGGATACGCGACCGCGTGAAGCGGCCGGTGAGCCTGAAGGAGTACATGAAGGTCGTGGATAAACCCAGGCGTAAGCAGGAGGCCTTCGACTTCAGGAACGAGTCACTCGGGATCGGCGATGAAGACCTTGACAAGCCGACGTTCTTGCGCAGGCAGGCGGATTAGGCGCTTACGCCTATCATACCCACAATTTTGTTATCGATATTTATGGAACATGCCATATGAGGAGAAAGGGGGAAGTGGAGAGAGAAACGGGGAGTAAATCTCAAAACGGTTTATAAGATCCAGCCTAACGTAGGGCGTCTTTTTCTCCCTTTCCCCGTCTTTCGTCACCATTCCTCCTGACGCGATTCGCATGTACACCTGCCCTGAAGGGGACATGTCTTCCACGCCTAGGCGTGGAAGACACGTAGAAGCACTAACAGGGAAGAGTGAAGGAGGGCGTGTTATGAATGTTAAACTGACTACCGGTTTTGTGCTTCTTCTTCTGCTGATCATATTCATCATTCAAAACACCGAGGTGGTGAACATCAAATTTATCTTCTGGGAGATGTCTCTTTCCCGCGTGCTGATGATCTTCCTGGTCTTTCTATCGGGCGGGGTGGTCGGCTGGGTGGCGAACACGGTCTACCGGTCACACAGGAACTAGCGGATTGCCCCATCGTCCAAGGCGTCTCTTAATGCTGATCGTTTATGAGCTCTACTTCCGATAGCGCTCCTTGAGCATGGGCCGTCTTTTCCAAGGCCTTCTCCATTCCGAGGCGGGTGTGGGAAAAGCCAAGCGGCGCCGGCTCCTCCTCTTTTTTTACGGCATTCATGAACTCGCATCTCCAGCAGTTATGCAGCTTCTGTGCAAAGGTCCCCTGGATTTTCCCTCCGCAGAGTGAACCGGCAACTACCCAGCATGCCCTGCCTGCATTCTTTCCGTCATGAGCTCCGTTCAGGTCACTATACGTGGTAACGGGGCATATGCCAAGTTCCTTAACCTTAGAACCGCCGGGTTCGCGACCGCATTTTTTGAACTCCCAGCAATTCTCCTTTGTCGTTCCGCCCTGCGCGCCCTCAGTTATTGCATTCAGTTTCATAGCACCTTACCTCACTCAGTTGCTGATAGTTTTTTTCTGAAGAACGGTAAAGCAGTAGACTGCAATTTGCTTACCAGTAAAAAAACATGCATTACCAATTTGTTGCATAGTTTATATACGATGAAATTTGTCCGAAATTTAGACACAACCGTCCGATTCCGGACGCACAGATGCATTATATCGGTCACTCCGCTCTTGTCCGTTCCCTCTACCACTTTCGATGGATGTCGAATATACTGATAAGAAAGGCAAAAGTCAATGGGATATTCAAAATGCAGGTTATGTAAAAATGTAAAATGGGACTTCCCTTCTCATCATTTATTCGTAAATTTCCTCTGAACATCGAAGATCAGCCTGACTATCGATCAATGTTTTTTTTGGGCAACTCGGTGTTCTGCCGTGCTGTGCATGCCCAAGCGGCGTCGGCCCTCAGCATTGTTCGTCCCTGTCCCGGCAGCACTTCCGCCTGCGGCTCGTGCTGCTTTGAGCTTTTTCGATTTTTCGGCATGGATAGCGGCATGCCGGACGCACGGCTATCGAAGTCCCGCTAAAGCGGGAGCGTCAGTAAGAGCGGATTTTCCAGGGCCCCCTGCATCCCGTGAACCGGTGCGCGCACAAGCATGCGCAGGAAAAACAGGGTAAAGCAAACCAGCTGAACAGCACAGCGTTAGCGTCGAGCGCTGCGGGTGACCGGCATCGTGCTCTTCAGTGTACAGCTCTCTGGCATGCCTGCGCGGACCGGTGAACGGCGGTGCAGAAAAAGAACAGGATCGTAAGCTTCCTGAGAAGATCTTGCCTATGTGCATGATTCGTAATTTGTCCGATGGTTTGGTTTGCAGGAGGCTTGTTTTACCCACTCATCTTGGAGATGATCCTAAAAAATCATGTTCCATCCGTCTTGCTCGCTCTCTTGATCTCCGTCAGAATCCCCCGCAGAATGCTCACCTCTCTCTCATCCAGGCGCGCTCTTCCGAACATCTGCCTCAGGGAAAACATGATGTGCTCCGATCGCTCAGTGTCGATGAAGCCGATATGGGTAAGGATTTCCCGGAGATGACTGTAGAATTGTTCCAGCTCATTTGCCGGCGCCAGTTTGATCTCCGATGCCGGCAGAGCGGCACCGGCTGCAAGAAAAAGCTCATAGACAATGACCATTACGGCATGGGAAAGGTTGATCGACGGGAAGGCGTCGGAAGAGGGGATTGCAATAAGTTCATGGCAGAGGGCGATGTCTTCCCTGCTCAGGCCGTTCACTTCCCGCCCGAAAACAAGGGCAATCCTGTTTTCCGACAGGAGCGGGATGATCCTGCTCGCCATATCTCTCGGCGTCTGAATATTCCTGCGTTCTTTGGTAATCCGCCTCGACGTTCCGATGACGAGGCCGTGATCGGCAATTGCATCGTTCAACGAAGCAAAGACCTCGGCCTTCCGGATGACGTCATCGGCGCCCCGGGCGCGCTTCAGCTCATTCACGAGCGTGTCGTTCCTCGGCCTCACCAGGCGCAGCCGCGAAATTCCCATGTTCATCATGCATCGCGCAACAGCGCCGATGTTGCCGGGCGTCTTGGTCCTGACGAGGATGATCGTGATATTGTCGAGCAATGAGGGAAGAGGCATGTACGTAGGTTTGGTAAAGGGCCGAGAAAAGAGAGGTTTACCTGCCTGGAGAAGCGACTATTTTCTCAGAGAGGTCACTCAACAAGACCCATTCGAGAAAGCGGCCAGTAGCGGAACATCGCCCTGGCAAAAATGGCCTGTTTTGGAAGAAAGCCCCATACATGACTGTCCAGGCTGTTTCGTCTATTGTCGCCGAGCACAAACACCTGGCCATCGGGCACGCGGAACAGCGGGAGAGTATAGTCCGGCGCCTGCTCGATGTACGGCTCGCTCAGGGGGCTCCCGTTTCTGAATACGTTGCCGTTCTTCACCTCGATCCAGTCTCCCTCGACACCGATAACGCGCTTAACGAAGCGGGGGGCGTCTGTGTGGGCGGCTTCGGGCGGCGTGAAAACCACAATATCGCCGGGCTCAGGGTCAACAAAAAAGTAGATGAATTTATTGCCCATGATGCGGTCGTTCTCGACAATGGTGGGCCTCATCGAGCCGGTGGGGATTACATAGGCCGATACGATCGTCGCCCGCACGCCGAGGGCGAGGATCAAGGCGATGAGGACTGATTTTGTATACTCTTTCACTTTTTCCACGTCATTCTCCCGATTATCCGCACTGCGTTACTTATACCACACCGGCGCGGAGAGAGTCAAGAGCAGTGGATAAATCGCCTATTGACTTTTTGCCTGAAATGTGCGATTATAGTGCATGTCCTATGACTTTTTGTAACTGCAGGGGCCGCAAAGACTTCGCACTTTGTGGCTCGTTTTTTGCTTCCGAGGTTATTAGAGAGAATGGCACGCACACAGGATCAACGAGTAAGAAGAGAACAGGCTGAACGAGACAAGGCGATTGCCGGCCTGATATCAGACCGCTTTCCCGCTGTTGCCGGTATTGTTATCCGCATGAAATACTACCAGAAACTGTCTTTCAGCCCTGTCCTTATGGAGCGGACTGCACATTTCTATCCCGACGGCTATGCCTATTTCCACATGGCATGCATGACACAGGAATGTGTTGACGGCGGTTTTGATTTGACGCCGATGATTGCCAGCCTGGTCAAACAGCGAAAAAAATCGGGGACCGGGAAGCTGAAATGCAAAGCAGTAAACGGCTCCCTCTCCGCGGATCATGCGAGTATTTTCTACGAAATAGTCGTCCAGTATACTTAACGGCGCTCCTTGTCGCCGGTAAAGCGCACCCTCCTCGTGTTCTCACCAGCATTTCCATCACCACCAATCCTTGTCCCACGGTACGAGCGAACGCCTCTGGCGCTCCGACGAGTTCAGTCTATGGCATTCACCGTTCCCGCAGGCAGCTTCGCACGAAACAGCCCATCGAGGCCATGTATGGCGGCTCGCCATGCGGAATCGCTTTGCACCGAGAGGCGAAGCATAGTATAATCTCCCCATGTCCCGGAAGTTGAAGGAAAAAAACGATGCCCTCCTCGCCGCCGAGACGGGGACGATGTACAAAGCGGGAGGCGCTGACGTGACAATTGCCCTCGCCTATCCGAACACCTACCGCGTCGGCATGTCCAACCTCGGTTTACACCAGGTGTATGCGCTGTTCAATCGACGCGGCGATACGGTATGTGAGCGCGTGTTCCTGCCCGACGACGAGGACATCGATGAGTATTCCCGGACCGGCACGGACCTGTTTACCCTCGAGAGCGCGCGGCCGACGAAGGCCTTCGACATCCTGGCCTTTTCCGTCTCCTTTGAACAGGATTATCTGCATATCCTTGAGATACTCCGCCTGAGCGGAATCCCCGCAGACCGGCGGGAGCGTACCGGGCATGATCCGCTTCTCCTCCTGGGCGGGATCTGCTCCTTTTTCAATCCTGAACCCCTTGCCGACTTTTTTGACGTGGTGCTCGTGGGTGAGGGGGAAGTAATGATCGATGCCTTTGTGGATACCTACAAGGCGAACAGGGGGAAGAGCAACAACGAACTCTTCCAGGCATTGTGTCTCAACGAAGGGGTCTATGTCCCTGAATTCTACGAGGTCACGTACAATACGGATGGGACCATAAAGGAGCGGAAAACGCTGGTCCCCCAGGCGCCCGGGCGGATACGGAAGCGAGTCGTAAAAGAGCTCGGTCTGATGCCGGCCGCATCGGTGATTCTCACGGCGAACACCGAATTCAGCAATATGTACCTCACCGAAGTGACCCGCGGCTGCGGCAGGCACTGCCGCTTCTGCATGGCCGGCTCACTTTACCTCCCGCCGCGGAATCTCAGCATTGAGAGGGCCCGGGAGGAGGCGGATAAGGCGACGAATCTTTGCGGGAAGATCGGGTTGGTCGGCTCGGCCCTCTCGGATTATCCTGCAATCGATGATCTCTGCGCCGGGATTGAAGGCGGCGTGTCGGTCTCGTCTTTGCGGGCGGATTCCGTCAGCAGGACCCTCGTAGAGCGGCTGGCGCGGAGCGGCCACAAGACGATCTCCATTGCACCGGAGGCGGGTTCGGAGCATCTCAGGAAAGTGATCAACAAGGGGATTACTGAAGAGGATATTCTCCACGCCGCGGACATGGTCTTCGGCAGCGGCATTCCGAACCTCAAGCTGTATTTCATTATTGGCCTGCCGACGGAGACGGAAACGGATGTGGACGAGATCGTCTCGCTCGCCGAAAAGGTACATGCGATCCAGTTGCGCCACGCGCGGCCGGCAGGCAGGATCGGCAGGATTACCCTGAGTGTGAACTCATTCGTGCCGAAGCCCTTCACGCCCTTTCAGTGGGAACCCATGGAGTCTGTTGCCAATCTGAACAAGAAACTGCGCCGCCTCGAGAAAGCAGTAAGAAAAATCGGCAATACCAACATCATTCACGACCTGCCGAAATGGGAATATGTTCAGGCGCTCCTGTCTCGGGGAGACCGGAGGACCGGAAAACTCATTCTGGCTGCACATGCAAGGGACGGCGACTGGAAAGGAGCGGCGCGGGAGATTGGGATGGACGCGAATTTTTACGCAACGCGCCGCCGCGCTTTCGATGAAAGCCTGCCATGGGATTTTATTGACATTGGCGTGAGGAAAGACTATCTTAGGAACGAATACGACCGCGCACGTGAGGGAAAATATACACCGCCGTGTAACGTCGGCTCCTGTGTAGCATGCGGAGTGTGTGAGGGGACAAGCACCAAAGAGCAAACACCAACGGCCAAATCATAAACCTTTTGGAATTTGACCATTGGAATTTATTTAGGATTTGAAATTTAGGATTTGGAATTTCGATATTTCCTTGATGGCTAAAATACATTATCTCAGCATCCCTGCTCTGGAGAACGTCAGCGCTTTACGGCATGCTTTCACGACCAGGCAGAGCGGGCTCGGGGCGAGGATCAACGGCATCAAGCGTCCAGGTGACTGGAATTCCATCGCAGAGGTTTTCGGGATCGATCCGGACCGGCTTATTACCGTCAACCAGGTACACGGAGACACGATCGTTGAGGTCGGCGAAGATCCTCCCGCCGCGGCACAGCTCCGACAGGCCCAGGCAGATGCAATTATCACGAACATCCCGGGCATTGCCATCGGCGTGGAGACCGCCGACTGCGTGCCGATCCTGCTGTACGATCCGGGTGCGGGCGCGATCGCTGCGGTCCACGCAGGGTGGAAAAGCACGCTCAAAAGAATCGTCCAGAAGGCGGCGATACGGATGCGGGACGTTTACGGCTCCGATCCCCATGAGATGATCGCCGCCATTGGCCCTGCCATCGGGCCGGAATGCTACGAGGTTGACGAGACGGTCATGGGACCGGCGAGATCGGAGTTTCCCCTCTGGAAAAAAGCCTCGTCGCCCCGTGAACATGGGCGGTGGAGCCTGGACCTTGTCTGTCTGAACAGGTTTCAGCTCGCCGACACCGGACTGGCGAGCAAAAACATTCACGCCCTCGGGCTCTGTACGTCATGCCGGTCGGACTTGTTCTATTCCTTCCGCGCCGAGGGAAGGACCGGCAGGATGCTGTCGGTGATAATGTTGAAACCCTAAGAATTGATTGGCCGCGAATTTTCGCGAATGATCACGAATAAAAAATAGTAACGTATCTTTCTCCTTTGCTTCGCGTAAATTCGTGTCGATTAGTCCCGCCTTGGCGGAATTGGATATTCGTGGCTAAATAATTATGACAATAGCGGATAACCTCCATACCGTCATGGGCAGGATTAGCGCCGCAGCCGAAGGAGCGGGCAGGGCCCCTTTGGCGGTAACACTTGTCGTCGTCACCAAGACCATTGATGTTGAACGAATACGCGAGGCCGTGGCAGCAGGCGCCGCGATACTCGGAGAGAATCGGGTGCAGGAAGCGAAGGAGAAGATCGAACACCTCGGCCCCCTTGCGCCGTGGCATTTGATCGGGCACCTCCAGTCGAACAAGGCTAAGTATGCGGTGAACCTCTTCGATCTTATCCATTCCGTGGACAGCATCGAGCTTGCACGGGAGATTGACCGACAGGCTGCCAAGATCGGGAAAGTACAGGATGTGCTCGTCGAGGTGAATATCGCCGGCGAAAAAGCCAAGCATGGCGCAGACAGGGACGCGGTATTGTCTCTTGTCAGAGAGGTTGCTCAGCTCAGGAATATGGCCATCAAAGGACTCATGACCATGCCTCCTTTTTCGGACAGTCCCGAGGATTCGCGGCCCTATTTCCGACACCTCCGGGAGCTTTCGGACCGCGTAGCGCAGGAACAGATCCCCGGCGTTTCGATGCACGAGCTTTCGATGGGCATGAGCGGCGACTATGAGGTGGCAATCGAGGAAGGCGCTACGATGGTGCGGGTCGGCACGGCGATATTCGGGGAAAGAACAAAATAGTCTTGCCACAGAGCACACAGAGGTCACAGAGAAAAGCTTTTTTGGACACGGATAGAAGCCGAAAGGTCGGATTTTAAAAAGATCCGCTTTTTCCGTGTTCCATTTAGGAAAGTTTTTAGATATAATTTGTTCTCTGTGTTCTCGGTGATCTCTGTGGCTGAAATATATGGGGGCATCATGGCTATCGATAAAACAATCGCTTTCCTCGGCGGGGGAAACATGGCTGAGGCGCTCATCAAGGGCCTGCTCGCCGCGGGAACGACTGCGGCAGACCATATTATGGCCACCGATATTTCCTCCGACCGCACGGCGCATCTTCGGAAAACATATGGTATCATTATACAGAACGACACCAGAGCGGCGGCAAAGGAGGCCGATGTCCTGCTCCTCTGCGTGAAGCCCCAGGTGATGACAGGCCTCTTGGATGAGATTGCTCCGGCCGTTGACGAGGGCACGCTGGTCATCTCCATTGCCGCGGGAATCACGATCAGCACGATCGAAAAGGGGCTTGCCGGCAGGGCGCGCGTTGTCCGCGTTATGCCCAACACCCCGGCGCTGGTGCTTGCCGGCGCTGCCGGGCTTTCGGGCGGCACAAAGGCCACTGATGCCGATATTGCTCTGGCTCAGGAGATATTCTCATCCGTCGGCATGGCGCTCGTCGTGGAAGAGCGGCTGATGGACGCCGTGACGGGCCTTTCGGGCAGCGGGCCTGCATACGTGTTTACGATCATCGAGGCGCTGACCGATGCGGGCGTGAAGGCCGGGCTGTCGCGGCAGCTTGCCCGCGATCTGTCGGCACAGACGGTGTTTGGGGCTGCCAAGATGGTGCTGGACACCGGGGAGCATCCCGGCAGGCTGAAGGACAGGGTGACGTCGCCCGGCGGCACAACGATCGCCGGATTGCATGAGTTGGAGAAAGGCAAGCTCCGGGCCACGATCATCAATGCCGTGGAAGCAGCGACTGCCAGGAGCAAGGAGCTGGGCAAGTAGCGAGGGAATGCCAAATTTCAAAGTTCAAAGTGCAAATGAAGTTCAAAGTACCATCGTGGACCAAAGAAGACTGTCGTTTCTTTTTTGAATTTTATTTGTTATTTGGCTGTTGTCATTTGAAATTTCGCCAAGTAACTATCGCATAAGGGAGGCAAGATGTTCGTAATCGGAAATCTGTTGATGGGCATAGCAGAAGTACTGCGTATCGTTCTCAATATGTATATGTGGGTTATTATTATCAGGGCGCTGATTTCCTGGGTGAATCCCGATCCGTATAATCCTGTTGTGCAGATTCTTCAGAAGTTGACGGAGCCGGTACTGAAGCCGCTGCGCAATCTCATTCCAACGTACCGGATGGGGATTGACGTTACGCCGCTGATCGCTATCCTGATCATAATATTTTTAAACAAAGCCGTTGTTCAATCTCTATTCAGTCTGGGAAGATCACTGCAATAAGGCTCTTGAGCTTTATGCAGGGAAAATAATGAGCAGAACGTTCAGTACGTCCGAGGAGGAAACAATATGAGGGTGACCCCGCTGGACATACAGCAGAAAAAGTTTCACATCGGTGTTCGCGGATACGACCGAAAGGAAGTGGATGCGTTCCTCGATCTCATCAGGGAGGAGATGGAAGAGCTCATACGCGAGGTGACGGAGCACCGGGAATTCCGCCAGTCATATGACGAAAAGCAGCAGGCGTTCCTGGAAAAAGAGGACATGCTCAAGAACACCATGCTTACCACCAACAAGCTCGTTGAGGACTTTAAGGACAACGCCCGGAAAGAGGCGGAAGTCATTCTGAAGGACGCCGACGTCAGAAGCCAGCGGCTCGTCGATACGGCGCAGCGCGAGAACGCGAAGCTCGAGGCCGATATCCTGAATCTCCGGAGACAGCGGCACTACCTTCTCCAGGACATGAAAAAGGTGATCCAGACCCACCTGGAGATGATCAACTTTGCCGAGAGCACGCTGGAAAGCAGGAATGAGCCGGCCCCGAAATAAGGACGGGGGGAAGACGGCTACCCTGGCAATACGGATCCAGCCCCGGGCCGCGAAGAACGAAGTGGTCCGGATGGAAGGGGGGGCGATCAAGATTCGGTTGACGGCCCCGCCAGTCGAGGGCGCGGCGAATGAGGCCCTCGTGAAATTTCTTTCCGGTGCGTTCAACCGGCCCAGGGCGGACATAGCGATTGTTTCGGGCATGAAGTCCCGGTCAAAGGTGGTCAGGATCGAGGGTATCAGCGATGAGGATGTGGAAAAGCTGTTGAAAACAAAGGAAGAAAAGGGTAATATAGAGTAAAGTTCAAAGTGCCAAAGTTCAAAGTTCAAAGGAATGTCAAATGAGGAGAAGTTCAATTTGAGGCTTGGTATTTGGTTATTGATTTGATATTTGGATTTTGTAATTTGACATTTCTATTCTTCGTTCAAAAGGGGGGCGACAGGCTTCGACGAGGATCGAGAGGTCAGGAGTTGCATGCCGAGGTGCCACGAGGCCTCGTTAAACACGTGGCAAAAACACAACTGCCAATAACGAACTGGCACTCGCTGCCTAACTAAGGGAGCGCGTCCCGCGGCCGGCGCCTGAACTGCCGATGGGATGTCAAAACACAGGCTGGTCTTCCCGACACCGTCCGGGGCGGGAGGATGAGACAAACCGGGCTGGCCAATTCCAGAGCTTTCCCCGAGGCGCTGGATGCGGCGAGATCCAAACGAGGGGATAAGCATGTATGAGCTTCTGGCTGATGGTTTTCGGACGTGGGTTCGAATCCCACCGCCTCCACCAATTATCAATAAATATTTTCCTCGTAACGCATGAGAGAGTGGGTCCACATCCCGCTCTCTTCTTTTTTAATCCCATGCGATTCAGAACAAACGCTGCTCCGCTCTCAAGAGGCAATAACAATAAGGAGGCACGATGGAAGGAAAGCGCGTTCAAGACAGCGCCGTCACGATCGCCCAGGTAATGATCCCCCAGGACACAAACCCCGCCGGGAATGTCCATGGAGGGGTTATCGTAAAATTGATCGACACGGCGGCCGGCGTGGTTGCCAGCCGGCATGCCCGCTCGAATGTCGTCACCGCCTCTATCGACCGGCTGGATTTCCACCATCCGGTGTTCATCGGGGACCTGCTCTTTTTGAAGGCAAGTTTGAACTTGGTGGGCAGGACATCCATGGAGATCGGCGTCCGGGTGGAGGCGGAAAACCTGATCACCGGCGAGGTACGGCACACGGCCTCGGCGTACCTGACTTATGTAGCACTTGATGAGCAAGGCCATCCCCGTGAAGCTCCGCAGCTGGTTCTTGAAACCGAGGAAGACCGCCGCCGGAATCGCGACGCGAAGACACGGAAGAACCTCCGGCTTGCTGAGAGAAAGCGGGAGAAAGAATGCCAGACCGATCCCGGGAGCTGTAACGGTGGAGACAGGAAGCAGTAGACAGAAGTCAGGGGACAGGAGCCAGTAGTCAGGAGACAGTAGTCTGTAGACAGGGGCGGGGAAGAGAGATCAGACGACAGACAACAGACGACAGACAACAGACAGAAAACAGTAGACAGTAGTCAGGAGAAGGATAACAGATTACAGACAAAGACGACAGCAATCAGTTATCAGGCATCCGGCATCTGGAATCGGGCATCCGGTAAATGTGAAGATGCTATCTGAGCCCGCTGAGCTGCACGACGACCTTGCGTGAACGGGCGCGGGTATCGAAATCGATATAGATAATCTGCTGCCAGGTGCCGAGCATGAGCCGGCCATCGACAAAGGGAACGACCAGGGAACACCCAATTAAGGAAGCCTTTACATGGGAGGAGCCGTTGTCGTCGCCCCAGGTGTTGTGGTGCTCATAATGCTGACCATAGGGCGCGAGCATGTTGAACACCTTCGGGAGGTCTGTTTTCACGAGGCCGGGTTCGTATTCTACCGTGGTTATGCTTGCTGTTGATCCGACGGCAAAAACGGTTGCAGAGCCTTCCCGGAAGCCCGACGGTGACAGGATACCCTGGACCCTTTCGGTTATGTCGATGATGTCGGTGTTGCCTTTTGTTTTAATGTGTATATATTCTGTGGCGATTTCCAAATGAGGCCTCCTCAAAAGTATCGAAACATATTCTACAAGAGATTGCACGTCCCTGGCAAGCGATTGTTGTCAATCTGCGCCCATATGATATAATGAATACAAGTAAACCTTCACATTCGATCTCTTTCCGAGCAGCGATCAAGGGTCAGTCCCGTGCCTATTCGTTCTGATGAGAACGCCGATGATCTTGCATTTCTCCGGGACGAGGTAAAACGTCTCCGGCAGTCGCTGAACCGCATGACCCCGGGCATCGATCTCCTCTTGAAACGCCGGGGCTTCCAGATATATAAGAAAGAGCCCGCTGCAGATCTCGTGCTGCCGGCGCGGGAGTATATCGATGAATATTACGGAATGATGCATAGATACTCATTCCGCATCTTCCTGCGGGACGTGATCAAGCACCAGGATGCATTTTCCAGCGCAGAGGTCGAAAAATACGCGAGCAACGAAGTCACGCAGAACTACCTGTCCACCGTGTCCAGAATCGGTCTTGTTGAGCGGAGTGGCAATGAATATCGTTTGAAGAAAAGGCCGGTCAGGAGCTTTGGAGTGACACTGGAGTGGTATGTTGCCGAGATATTCAAAAGAGAATTCGGCGCAGAGGTGGTGTGGGGCGTCAAGTTCCGTCGGCCGTCGGTCGGTGGCGATTATGACGTGATCGCGAAGTTTGATTCTTCGCTTTTGTATGCGGAGGTGAAGTCGTCTCCTCCCAAGCAGATCTACGACAGTGAAATAAAGGCGTTTCTCGACAGAACATCGGACCTCTCGCCGGAAATCGCCGTTTTTTTCATGGACACGGAACTCAGGATGAAGGACAAAATCGTGCCCCTGTTCGAGGAGGAGCTGAAGCGAAGGTCCAACGATCCTCCGGAGGTTGAACGCATGGAACGAGAGCTTTTTCATATTCAGAAGCGGATATTCATCGTAAATACCAAGGAGAGCATCCTCCGGAACATGGAGGAGGTGTTCAGCTGGTACTACCGGAAGTGATCATTCTTTTATAGTAAAATACGTTACCGACCAAGATCTTTAATTTTGGGTCAAGTTTTTGAGTCAGCCACCCTAACGAAAAGCAAGACTTTTTTTTGACAGGATTACAGGATACAGTCCGATGAAAGTCTATAATTTTTTATCCAGTCCATCCTGATATCCTGTCTGAGCGGACGGTTTTATTTCATCAGGAAAGGAAAGGCGCGATGCTCCTCTGGTTCGGTTTTCTGGCGTGCACATGCGTCATCGTTGTTTCCGGCTCCCGGCTCTCGAGGTATGGAGATATCATCGCCGAAAAGACGGGCCTCGGACGGACCTGGATCGGCGTTGTGCTGATGGCCACGGTCACCTCCCTCCCGGAGTTGGTCACCGGATTGAGCTCCGTCACCTATGCCGGGACTCCCGACATCGCCGTCGGCGATGTTCTCGGCAGCTGCGTGTTCAATATGCTCATCCTCGTTCTCCTCGACGCCGTCTACCGGGTCAAGCCGATCTCCGCGAAGGCCCACCAGGGAAATGTCCTTTCCGCCGGCTTCGGTATACTCCTCCTCGGGCTGGTCGGCATAAGCATCTTTGTCTGCAACGCCCTGCCGGTACTGGGCTGGATCGGGGTATACAGTTTTATCTTCATGGGGATTTTTTTTCTCGCCATGCGCATGGTTTTCCAGTATGAGAAAAAGCAGCGCTCCGCGTACATGAAGGAAGTGGCGGAGGAGCCCAAGTATGCGCATATAACGGCGGCAAAAGCCGCCCGCAACTATGGATTCCATGCCGCTGTCGTGATCATGGCGGCCATTTTCCTGCCCTCCATCGGGGAAGGGATCGCAGAAACAACAGGATTGGGCCAGACTTTCGTCGGTACCCTGTTCATCGCCCTGTCCACGTCTCTTCCCGAGGTCGTTGTGTCTCTGGCTGCAGTGCGGATGGACGCCGTTGACCTTGCCATCGGGAATCTCTTCGGGAGCAATATGTTCAATATATTGATTCTCGCCGTCGACGACATCTTCTTCACGGCCGGACCGCTCCTTTCATCGGCAAATCCCAACCACCTCAT
>Ga0209633_10002832_pt1 | contig 16442 bp, 28 predicted proteins | sample Cruoilmetagenom1_FD_187290 | JGI IMG/M metagenome (GOLD analysis project Ga0209633, IMG submission 187290) | Oil polluted marine microbial communities from Coal Oil Point, Santa Barbara, California, USA - Sample 1 (SPAdes) (version 2) | ecosystem: Environmental > Aquatic > Marine > Oil seeps ... | reverse complement strand
TCAGCTTCACTTTAATACCTGCTGTCTGTATCGATCTTATAGCACTTTCCCTTCCTGAGCCAGGACCTTTTACATTAACCTCTACTTCTCTCATCCCTTGATCAATTGCTTTTTTAGCTGCAGTAGCTGCTGATAATTGTGCAGCATAAGGGGTAGATTTCCTAGAATTTTTAAAGCCTTCCATACCGCCACTACCCCAGGAAATGACGTTACCCTGCAGATCTGTAAAAGCAATTGTTGTATTGTTGAACGTAGACCTGATGTGAGCTATACCCTCAGGCACGTTCCTTTTTTCTTTTTTCTTCTTACCTTTAGCCATGTTTCCTCCAATAATAGCCTACTTCTTTTTTATCCCTCTTTTTCCTGCAAGACCTCTTATTGTCCTGGCGTTGCTACGCGTTTTTTGACCCCTGCACGACAAATTGTTTTTATGCCTATAACCTCTATAACATCCTATTTCTATGAGTCTCTTGATACTCATGCTAATTTCTTTTCTTAAATCACCTTCAACCTTGATATTACTATCTATAAACTTACGTATTAAGGAAATTTCTTGTTCACTTAAATCACCAATTCTTTTATTTGTATCAATCGACGTTTCATTAAGTATTTTCAAAGCTACCTTTCTGCCTACACCGTATATATGAGTAAGACCTCCCTCTACTTTTTTATTATTTGGAACATCAACTCCCGCTATTCTAGCCACAAACCCCTCCTTTAACCCTGCCTTTGTTTATGCCTTGGATTTTCACATATTACTCTGACAACACCTTTTCTACTCACAACCTTACATTTTTTACACATCGGTTTTACACTAGCTCTAACTTTCATAACTAACCCCACTATTTATTTCTATATGTTATCCGGCCTTTAGTTAAATCATAAGGAGATAGAGACACCATAACTTTATCCCCCGGCAAAATTCTTATAAAATGCATCCTCATCTTGCCTGACAAGTGAGCCAAAATAACATGACCATTTTCCAGTTTAACCCTGAACATTGTATTTGGTAATGACTCAACAACTTCACCTTCTAACTCTATACTATCTTGCTCTTTAGTCATAAATTTACCTTTATCATTCAGTTAAAATAACGGGTCCATCATTCGTGATAGCAATAGTATTTTCATAATGAGCTGATAAACTACCATCAGATGTCACTGTAGTCCACCCATCATCAAGTGTACGGACAAAATATTTGCCCATAGCAACCATTGGCTCAATAGCTAACGTCATCCCATGTTTCAACAACACACCTCTCCCCCCAACTCCATAGTTAGGGATAGCTGGACCTTCATGTAATTCTCTTCCTATACCGTGGCCATAAAAATCACGTATTACACTAAAATTGTTTTCTTCAACATACATTTGTATTTTATGCGATATATCAGTTAGCCTGCCACCGACAACAGCACCTTTAAGACCCTCATAAAAAGACCTTTCTGTTACTTTCACAAGTTTTTTAACCTCATCATCAGCACCATCAACAATAAAAGTTCTAGCTGCATCACCATGGAAACCATTCATAAAAGCTCCTACATCGACACTAACAACATCCCCGCTTTTTAAAACATAATCACCAGGAATCCCATGAACAACAACATCATTAACTGAGACACAACATGAGGATGGGAAACCGTTATAATTCTTAAATGATGGTTTTGCAGAATGTGAATATATATACGTTTCTACAAATTTGTCAATAACCTTCGTCTTATTACCCGCTCTTACATATTGAGCCACTTCTTCCAACACATCCTTGACAATGAGGCACGCCATCTTCATTTTCTCAATCTCTTCTTCTGTTTTAACAACTACCATTATCGACTACTTCCTTAATATTTTCATATACTTCATCCGGATTTTGCGCTCCATCAATAGTATATAAATTATTTTGTCCTCTATAATAGTCCCTCAATTGGGCAGTTTGACCTTTATACACCGCAAGTCTTTTCATAATAGTTTCCAACTGATCATCATTCCTTAAAATAAGCTCACCAGAGCATAGATCACATATCCCATCTTTAAGAGGAGGGTTATTGACCAAATGAAAAACTGCTCCGCATTTATTACATATCCTTCTCCCATTTAATCTTTTGATTATCACAGAGTCATCTATTTCTATACATATAACAATAGTCGCCACATCTTTGTTAACGTTCTCCACTAATATTTTGTCTAATGCAACCGCCTGAGTAATTGTTCTGGGAAAGCCATCTAGAATAAAACCCTTAGAGCTGGTATCACTCTCTATTTTACCTTTCATCAGTCCTATAATTATATCATCAGGGACAAGATCTCCCCTTTTCATATATTCTTCAGCTTTTTTACCCAAAACGGCGCAATCTCTTACGGCATTCCTAAGCAAATCCCCCGGCGCTATCTGAGACATACCGAGATTATCAGCAATCTTAGCAGATTGTGTACCTTTGCCTGATCCAGGAGGTCCTAAAAAAATAATATTTATCAAGTGTAACTTCTCCCTTTCAAACTACTTCCTTTTAAGAAACCATCATAATTATGAGTAACCAGATGGGACTCGACTTTTTGCATAAAATCCATCCCTACCCCTATTACAATAAGCAAACTTGTTCCACCAAAATAAAAGGGCATATTAAAAGCCCTAATTATAAATTCAGGCAAGATTGCAACAAGAGCTAAATATATAGCCCCCACAAAGGTAATCCTTGATAAAGCATAATCTATAAATTTCCCTGTTTCCGGTCCTGGTCTCTTACCTGGTATAACCCCACCACTTTTTTGTATATTGTCAGCTATATCAGCAGGATTGAAGATAATAGAGGTATAGAAATATGTAAAAAATATTAATAATACTACATATAAAAGATAATATACTACTGATCCAGGGGTAAAATAAAAACCTATCTTTGCAATAAACGCGTTGCTTGAAAATGTTGAGAGAGTCCCGGGCAGAGCAATAATAGAAGCAGCAAAGATAATTGGGATTACCCCTGCCGGATTTAATTTCAGAGGCAGATATGAGCTTGCAATTTTCCCCTTGCCAAAACCAACACCTCTCCTTACGTATTGAATCGGGATTCTTCTTTGAGAGACTTCCATAAAAACTATCGCAGCGGTAACTGATAGCATTATTAGCAAAACCACAATTAATGTTATGATTTGTATCTCACCTATCCTCATTTGTCTAATAGTATTAATAATAGCTGTGGGAAATCTTGCAACAATTCCCGCAAAAATAATGAGAGATATCCCGTTACCAATGCCTTTCTCTGTAATTTTTTCTCCTAACCACATTATAAATACTGTGCCTGTGACCAATGTAGTAGTTGTGATGAACCTGAAAGCCCAACCAGGGAACAAAACTATAGGTGATCCATCAGGAGCTGTCATTGATTCTAGCCCAATAGCAATACCCAATCCCTGCACAGCACTAATTAATAACGTGCCATATCTTGTATATTTTGTGATTTTCTCTCTCCCCTCAGCGCCCTGCTTCTTTAGTTCTGAAAGATGAGGAGATACCACCGTCAGCAATTCAAGTATAATTGCAGCCGAAATATAAGGCATAATACCAAGCCCAAACACCGTTAGCCTGCTAAGTGCTCCGCCTGTAAACATATCAAAGATTCCCAGAAGATTTCCTGATTGCCTGGCAAAAAATTGAGCTAGTGCATCTGCATTAATTCCTGGCGTTGGAACATGAGTACCTATTCTATAAACTACAAGTATGAAAAAAGTAAAAATAATCTTTTTTCTAAGATCATGTATAGAAAATATTTCTTCAAATTTCTTAAACATTCAACATTACTCCGAAGATACAACATCTCCATTTAGTCTCTTAATTTTTTCAACCGCTGATTTTGATACTTTATCAACTTTAACAAGAAGTTTCTTGGTAATATCACCATTCCCAAGCACCTTCACTCCACCCTTATTTCCCCTTATCAGCCCTTTTGATTTCAGAGTTGAACAACTTACCTCATCCCCATCCTCAAAAAAGTCGTTTAATTTATTCAGGTTAACTATTTCAAACTCTTTTGCAAACCTAGAGTTATTAAATCCCCTCTTAGGAAGCCTTCTTATTAAGGGCATCTGCCCTCCTTCAAAACCGACTCTAACTCCCCCGCCTGAGCGAGATTTCTGCCCTTTCGTTCCTCTGCCTGAAGTAGTACCTAAACCACTACCACTACCTCTCCCTAACCTTTTTCTAGTTTTATTCGCACCTTTTTTTGATTTTAGATCATGTAATTCCATATTGCTTCCTCTATCGTCTACTTTATAAGTTCACTAATCGTTTTATCTCTGACATTGGCAATAGTATCCAATGTCCTTATATTCTGAAAACCATTTTGAACAGCGTATAAAATATTATACGGATTCCTGCTCCTTGTGCATTTTGCTAAAATATTTTCAACCCCGGCAATAGCAAATAATGATCTTGTGACCCCACCAGCAATTATGCCCGTACCAGGTGCGGCAGGTTTCATCATTATTGTTGCTGCTCCATATTTACCTATTATCTCATGCGGAATTGTTCCCTTTGATAGTGGAATTTGCATAATATTCTTTTTGCCATGTTCGATAGCTTTTTTAATAGCATCAGGGACCTCTCTTGCTTTCCCCTCTCCAATCCCCACTCTCCCGGCACCATCACCAACAACAACTAAAGCAGTAAACTTGAAAATCCTTCCACCCTTAACGACCTTAGTAACTCGTCCAATATGAACAACTTTATCCATCATTTGTTTTTCTTCGGTATTTGTAAGATTAGCACCCATCAAAACAATAAACCTCCCTTCCTTGCAGCATCAGCCAGTGACTTAACCCTGCCATGATATTTATACCCGCCTCTGTCAAAAACCACATGTTTTACATCACTTTTTATTGCTCTTTCTGCTATAACAGCGCCAATAATCGATGCTGCGTCTTTATTCACTTTTCCTTCATACTTCTTTTTCAAATCAGACTCTAACGTAGAAGCTGATACAATGGTAGCATGAGCTGTATCATCAATTATCTGGGCATATATATATCTGTTGCTTCTAAACACAGATAACCTTGGTTTATCACCAGTACCACTTATTTTTTGTCTCAATCTTCTATGCCTTTTCAAGCGCAATTCTTTATCATTAAACACAAAACACCTCTTACAATATATAATATATTATTTTGCAGATTTCCCCGCTTTTCTTAAAATATGTTCACCAGCGTACCTTACACCTTTACCTTTATATGGCTCAGGTTTCCTAAGTTTTTTAATATCTGCTGCAACTTGACCAACTAGTTGTTTGCTAATGCCTCTAACTGTAATTTTTTGTGGAGTTTCCAAAACAAAACCAATCCCTTCAGGAGCTTTTATCTTCACAGGATGAGAAAAACCTAAAGCCATATCAAGATTCTTTCCATTCATAGTCGCTTTATATCCCACGCCTATGATTTCCAGTTTTTTTTCGTAACCCTCAGTTACGCCAACAATCATATTGTATATCAATGACCTTGTGAGACCATGAAATGCTATGACAGATCCTGAATCAGAACTTCTTCCAACCTGTATATTATCACCAGAAATACGAACATTAATGGATTCATGCACATCTTCAGACAGCTCCCCTTTCGGCCCCGCAACGCAAACACAGTTATCCTTCAACTCAACAGTAACACCTTTTGGGATGGTGATCTCTTTATTGCCAATTCTAGACATCTTTTACCTCACTTACCATATCTTGCATATGTATTCACCACCTATATTTTCCCTTATACAATGTTTAACCGTCTTTAAACCTGAGGACGTAGAAACAACACCCGTCCCTACTCCCCCTAAAACTGGCCTTATGTTTTTAGGTTTTACATATAACCTTCTTCCAGGAACGCTGACTTTTTCTAGCCCTCTTATAACTGAACTTCCATCATGAGTGTATTTTAAATACACAACAAGATTTTTACGAAATTGGTCAGTTGTTATTCGGTAACTCTTGATATATCCTTCGTTTTTGAATATTTCCAGGATTCTTTCTTTCATTTTTGAATAAGGGATTATCACCTCATCTCTTTTTACAATCATAATATTTCTGATTCTTGTAAGTAAATCTGCAATTGGATCAGTTGTGTTCATTTTTATACCTCGCCCTCTACCAACTTGATTTTCTAACACCAGGCAATAAACCAGCATGCGCAAATTTTCTGAAGCATAGTCTACACATACTAAATCGTCTCATATAAGCCCTTGGCCTTCCACATACAGGACACCTGTTATGTTCTCTAACCTTAAATTTTTTCTTCTCAAAACTACTTAAAAACTTTGATTTTTTAGCCACAAAACCTCCCGTCAATTAGAAAAAGGCATTCCCAATTCTTTTAATAACATCCTGCCTTCTTCATCGCTCTTTGCTGTTGTAGTTACAACGATATTAAACCCTCTGATTTTATCTATCTTATCATAATCAATTTCAGGGAACACGATCTGCTCTTTTACCCCAAGCGCATAATTACCTCTACCATCAAAAGAATCAGGGTTAACCCCTTTAAAATCTCTTACTCTGGCTAGTCCTATATTTATCAATCTCTCCAGAAATTCATAAGCTCTATCGCCCCTAAGCGTGACCTTACAGCCTATAGGCATTCCCTCTCTAAGTTTGAATGCCGCTATAGATTTTTTAGCCTTTGTGACAACAGGTTTCTGACCAGAAATAGACTGGAGATCTTTAACTGCAAAATCAAGAGCTTTAGAGTTACTTATAACCTCACCAACACCCATATTTAGCACAATTTTTTCAACTTTTGGTGCTTGCATTATATTTTTGTATCCGAATTCCTTCATCAAATTAGGAATAACTTTTGATTTGTAGAATTTTTCAAGTTCAGCCATTTCATACCCCTCTAATCTTTGTCCACAACTTCACCACAAGACCTGCAAAACCTTGCTTTACCACCAGAGACAAGTTTTTTAAATCCTAGCCTAACACCTTTGTCACATTTTTTACAAAAAAACATTACATTTGATATATGCACAGGCATTTCTTTCTCCACAATACCACCATCCTGGCTCTGAGGACCAGGCTTCATATGCCTCTTAACTACATTAATATTTTCTACGAATACTTTTGATCCTTTTCTATCAACCATTGTTACTTTAGACTTTTTGCCTTTATCTTTGCCCGCAGCTACTACGACAGAATCATTTTTTTTAACCTTCAACTTTATCATAAAACCACCTCTTATAATACTTCAGGAGCCAACGAAACAATTTTCAAAAACCCTTTAAATCTTAATTCTCTAGCAACAGGTCCAAACACCCTTGTTCCAACAGGTTCCAGGTTATTATTAACTATAACCGCAGCATTATCATCAAATCTAATGTATGTGCCGTCATCACGACGTTTCTCCTTAGTTATCCTGACAATCAGTGCTTTGGCAACACTCCCTTTTTTAATACTACTACCGGGACTAGCTTCTTTAACACTAACCACTAAAAGATCACCTATACTGCCATACCTTTTTTTTGAGCCTCCAAGGACTCTTATACATTGGACTTCCTTTGCTCCAGAATTATCCGCAACTTTCAGCCTAGTACCTATACCTATCATAGCTAACTCCTCTTATTCACTTACGCCAACAGGCCTCTCAACAATCCTAAGAACATTCCAATGCTTCCTCTTACTTAAGGGTCTAGTTTCAGCAATTTCTACTATATCCCCAACCTTGCACTCATTGCATTCATCGTGAGCCATAAGCTTTTTACTACGCTTTATGTACTTATGGTATTTTGGATGCAGTGCTGTTCTTTCAACCAAAATAACAACACTTTTATCCATACAGGCACTGGTAATTACACCTTTTCTATGTTTTCTATTGCCTTTATTCTCCATTTTGGCCCTCTCTAAGTTTCTTCGCAAACAACGTTTTAGTTCTTGCTATCATACGTCTAGTTTTCTTGATCTTAGACGTATCCTCTAATTCACTGGTGGATAGTTTAAGTCTCAACCTAAAAAGATCCTCCTGTAAATCTTTTTGTTTTTTCATAAGTTCTTCAGTAGTCATCTCATTTAATTCAACTTTCTTCATCTAGGCTTCCCTATCACTTTTTTCTTGTTTTAAAATAAATTTACATTTAATAGGCAGTTTATGCTCAGCAACATTAAAGGCTTCACGGGCCAAATCTTCAGTGACATCAGAAATCTCATATAATAAAGTTCCAGGCCTAACAGGCGCAATATAATACTCCACGGCTCCTTTACCTTTACCCATCCTTGTTTCCGCTGGTTTTTTTGTAACAGGTTTATGTGGAAATATTCTTATGATAAGCTTCCCGCCTCTTTTTACTTTTCTATTTATTGCGATTCTTGCAGCTTCTATCTGACGACTGGTTATTTTCCCCTTTTCGTCAGCGCACAACCCATAATCACCATCAGTTAATGCATTACCTTTTGTCGCAACTCTAGATCCGATACGACCCTTAAACCATTTTCTGTACTTCATCCTCTTAGGCATCAGCATGTTCTTCAACCTCTTTATCTATACTATTTTTTTCCCTAAATATTTCTCCCTTGAAAATCCACACCTTCACACCTATCTTGCCGTAGGTTGTCATCGCTTCAGCAGTTCCGTAATCTATATCAGCCCTGATAGTCTGGAGAGGAACTCTCCCCTTGATATACCACTCATTTCGAGCCATATCGGCACCACCAAGTCTCCCCGAGCAAGACACTTTTATACCCAAAGCTCCAGATTTCATAGATTGAAAAACTGACCTTTTCATAGCCCTTCTAAAAGCGATCCTCCTGGTAAGTTGCAATGCTATATTCTCAGCGACAAGTGTCCCATCAAGCTCTGGTCTCTTAATTTCCCGTATAACGAGCAATACTTCAGATTTAGTGAGGTCTTTTAAGTTACCCCTTATCTTTTCAATTTCTACACCTTTTTTCCCAATGATGACACCAGGTCTACTTGTATTAAGGATCACTCTAACTTTAGATCCCATTCTTTCTATTTCGATACTTGAGATACAGGCATTAAAATGTTTTTCCTTCAAATATTTTCTTATTTTATAGTCTTCTAGAATATTTTTCCTATACTCTTTTTTATTAGCATACCACAATGAAGTCCACGGCTTTATAACACCGACTCTATACCCGTTCGGATTAACTTTCTGTCCCACTGATTACCTCCGTATCTGACAATACAACCGTTATATGGCTTGTTTTTTTTCTTATTTTTGATGCTCTCCCATAAGCTCTGGGCCTAAACCTTTTCAATGTTGGTCCGCCATCAATCATTATACTTGAAATTTTCAAGTCGCTAATATCACGAACTTTATGGTTTTCTTCAGCATTTGCAACAGCAGATTTTATTACCTTTGAAATTATAGATGCAGCTTTTTTATTTGTAAACCTCAAAATAGAGATAGCATCTTCAACATGCTTATCTCTGACTATATCCGCGACAAGACGCGCTTTCCTTGGAGAAACTCTAATATATCTTGCTTTTGCCGTTGTTATCATAAAATGTACCTACCGCCTTATTTTCTTATCTTCTTTTTTATGACCCCTAAAGGTTCTTGTATGAGAAAACTCACCTAATTTATGTCCAACCATATTTTCATTAACATATACAGGAATAAACTTACGCCCATTATGAACAGCAAAGGTCAAACCAACCATATCAGGAATAACCATGCTTCTTCTCGACCAGGTTTTAATCACCTTTTTGTCACCCTTATCCTTAGCTTCCGCAACTTTCTTCAACAAATGTTCATCAACAAATGGTCCTTTTTTTAGAGAACGAGGCACTCCACCCCTCCTTAATTGTTTTAATACACGTCAAGGTCTTATTCTACCTACCCCTTGAGACTATATATTTACTCGACTGCTTATTTTTCTTCCTAGTTTTGTACCCTTTTGTCGGCTTACCCCAAGGAGTCGATGGGTGCCTTCCGCCACTGGTACGCCCTTCACCACCTCCATGCGGGTGGTCAACCGGGTTCATAGCAACACCTCTAACTGTTGGCCTAATCCCTTTAAGCCTACTCCTGCCAGCCTTGCCTAATGATATATTTGATGCCTCTGTATTGCCTACTTGACCTATGGTAGCAACACATTCAGCATTCACCAGGCGTATCTCACCAGATGGCAACCTAACATGACAGTACTTTCCCTCTTTTGACAATAATTGAGCAAACGTACCTGCTGACCTTGCAACTTGTGCTCCTTTTCCAGGCCTGAGCTCAACATTATGGACTACAGTTCCCACAGGGATAAATTTAAGCTTTAAAGCATTTCCTAATTTGATATCTGCTGATTGCCCATTTAAAACAGTGTCTCCCTTCTTTAAACCATCAGAGGCTATAATATATCGCTTTTCTCCATCTTTATAACAAACCAGAGCAATCCTTGCGTTTCTGTTAGGATCATACTCTATCGATTTAATAAGTCCGTCAATATTATCTTTATCCCTTTTAAAATCGATAATTCTTAACCTTTTCTTGTGCCCTCCACCTTTATGCCTTGTTGTGATTCGTCCATCACTATTTCTACCACCTGTGGACACACGTGGTGCAAGAAGTGATTTTTCAGGAGCAGTTTTTTGGAGATCTGACCGGTCTTCATTACTCCTATGCCTTGTCCCTGGAGAAGTAGGTTTCAGTCTTCTGATAGCCATTATATATCCCTCTTATACATATTCAAACTTTTCATCTTTACCCAGGACGACTATTGCCTTCTTCCAGTCATTCCTTTTCCCTTTATTGTTACCAAATCGCTTTTGCTTGCCTTTACAGCTCATAGTCCTTACATCACATACTTTAACATTAAAAAAACGTTCTACAGCTTCTTTTATATGATTTTTGTTTGCTCTTGTGTCAACAGAAAGAACTATATGGTTCATATTTTCCTTCATGTTAACTGCCTTTTCAGTCAGCAAAGGCTTTTTTATTACATTATGTATTGAAAGCATCAGACTAAATCCTCCATAATATTGGTAAAAGCGTCTTTGAGTATAAAAATATGACGTGCATTTATTATATCATAAACGTTAAGTCCTGACCTATTTAACAATTTAACGCAGCGGATATTCCTCAAAGACAATATAGTCTTTTCACTTAGGTTATCATGAATAATAAGAATTTTTCTATCAGCGTTAAGATTGGATATAACCTTAACAGCATCTTTTGTTTTTCCACTGCTGACCTCAAACCCGTCTAAAATAGATATACTATTATCCTCAAATTTAGATCTAATAGCTGATCTCAGAGCATTTTTTACTTTCTTCTTATTTACCTTAAAACCATAATCCCTCGGCTTAGGCCCAAAAACCACTCCGCCACCAGTCCATATAGGGGATGCTGCCGTACCAGCTCTTGCTCTTCCAGTACCTTTTTGTTTCCAAGGCTTATGACCGCTTGACTGCACCTCAGATCTTCCCTTTGTTGAATGCGTCCCTGATCTTTTTTTAGCAAGTTGAGACAAAACAACTTCCTGCATCAACCATGGTTTTACTGGATAGGTAAAAACTTCACTGGGTAGTTCCACATTGCCCACGACGTTGTTATTGCTATCTTTAACTTCAAAGCTATTCATACATTCCTCTTTTCAGAACCATTTTTCTTAACACTTTCCCTTATATAGACAATGCCGTTTTTATGCCCGGGAACAGCTCCTTTTACAAGCAACAAGTTTTTATCTTCTAAAATCTTTATAATTTTAAGATTAAGGGTTGTAATCTTTTTAGCACCCATATGTCCTGCCATCTTCCTCCCTTTTGGTGTTTCACCAGGGTGTTCACACATCCCTATAGAGCCCGGTCTTCTATGAAAATTAGATCCGTGGGTTTTAGGACCTCCTGCAAAACCGTGTCTTTTTACAACACCTTGATAACCTTTACCTATAGAGACGCCTGTAACATCGACAAAATCTCCCTCAGTGAACGAAGTGACTAATATCTCCTGCCCCGCGTTAATCTTTGATAAGTCAAAATCCCTGAATTCTTTTAGACTGCTCGTCGGCTCTGCATTATAACCCTTAAAATAGCCCTTCATCGGTTTGTTCAATTTTCTGACCTCTAAGTTTCCATATCCAAGCTGCACTGCATTGTACCCATCGGATTCTATAGTCTTTTTCTTAACAACAGTGCACGGGCCCGCTTGAACCACTGTGACAGGGAACACCACACCATCTGCATTAAAATACTGTGTCATTCCAATTTTTTTGCCTATTAACGATAAACCCATCTTTTACCATCCATTTAAAGTTTTATTTCCACATCTATACCAGCAGACAGTTCCAATTTCATCAGAGCATCAATTGTCTGTGGGTTATGTTCAAAAATATCCAATAGCCTCTTATGAGTATTTATCTCAAACTGCTCTCTCGCAGTTTTATTAACATGCGGTGATTTAGTCACCGTGTATTTTTCACGTCTGGTTGGCAAAGGGATAGGCCCCGCAATCTTAGCGCCCGACCTTTTAACCGTGCTGATAATATCCTTTACAGCACTATCCAACAGCCTGCAATCATAGCCTTTGAGCTTTATTCTAATCTTCTGTTCGTCCATATTATTCCCTACTGCCTATTATTTATTTTATGCATTCGTTTTAGCTATATCTTCCATAACACTGGCAGGTACTTGCTCGTAATGGTCAAAAATCATAGTATACGTCGCTCTTCCCTGTGATAATGACCTCAGCGTTGTCGCGTACCCAAACATCTCCTTCAAAGGGACAAAACATTTGACCACGCGAGCATTACCGCGCACATATAATCCGTCTATCTTGCCTCTCCGCGAACTCAAGTCTCCTACTATATCCCCCATATAATCTTCAGGGACAACCGCTTCAACATTCATAACTGGTTCAAGAATTACTGGTTTAGCCTTTTTCATCCCATCTTTAAAAGCCATAGAACCAGCTATCTTAAACGCCATCTCTGAAGAATCAACCTCATGAAACGACCCATCATATAAAGTTGCTTTGACATCCACAACAGGATACCCTGCGACCACACCTGTTTCAGTAGCCTCTACAACACCCTTTTCCACAGCTGATATATATTCCTTAGGAATTACACCGCCGACTATTTTACTTACAAACTCAAATCCACTTCCGCTTTCTTTTGGTTCTAACTCCAGAAATACGTGTCCATATTGGCCACGGCCTCCTGTTTGCCTTATATACTTTGCCTCTATTTTTGTACCGTTTCTAATGGTTTCTCTATATGAAACTTGGGGCTGGCCTATATTAGCAGAAACACTAAATTCTCTAAGCAACCTATCAGTTATAATTTCCAGGTGAAGCTCACCCATACCTGAAATTATAGTTTGTCCAGTTTCGTTGTCCACCTTCACTCTAAAGGATGGATCCTCCTGCACCAATTTACTCAGGCCCTGAGATAATTTATCCTGATCTGCTTTCGTTTTAGGCTCAATTGCAACCGATATCACGGGTTCAGGGAATTCCATAGATTCCAATATAACAGGATTTGCCTCGTCACATAAAGTATTCCCTGTTGTGGTGTACTTCAAACCAACAGCAGCACAAATATCACCTGCATATACAACCTTGATATCTTCTCTTTTATTAGCATGCATCTTAAGAAGCCTACCGACTCTCTCTTTCTTGCCTTTTGAAGAATTATATATATAACTGCCCGCATCTATTTTCCCAGAATAGACCCTGATATATGTTAGTTGACCAACATAAGGATCAGTCAAAATTTTAAAAGCCAATGCCGAAAAAGGAGCATTATCATCTGCAGGTCTTTCAATACCTTCATTACCGTCAACATCAATACCTTTGATAGCAGGCACCTCTACAGGAGATGGCAAATAATCAATGACTGAGTCTATCAATGCTTGGACTCCCTTATTTTTGAAAGCCGCACCACACAACACCGGGACAAGGTCCAAGCTGATCGTGCCCATCCTTAATGCCTTTTTTATTTCATCTTCACTGATAGTTTCACCTTCAAGATATTTATCAGTTAGAATTTCATCGTACTCGCTTACACTTTCCAACAAATATTCCCTATATTGGTTTGCCTTATCTATATATTCTGAAGGGATGTCTACTACTTCATATTTAGCTCCAAGTTCATCTCCCTTCCATATTATTGCCTTCATAATTACCAAGTCTATTACACCTATAAAATTATCTTCCGAACCAATAGGGATTTGGAGAGCAACCGGTTTTGTGCCCAGTCTCTCTGACATCATCATCAACACATTATAGAAATCAGCACCAACCCTATCCATTTTATTGACAAATGCGACACGAGGGACTTTATATTTATCCGCTTGACGCCACACAGCCTCCGATTGAGGCTCAACACCCCCAACAGCACAAAAAACAGCTATCGCCCCATCTAAAACTTTAAGTGATCGTTCAACCTCGATCGTGAAATCCACATGACCAGGGGTATCAATAATATTTATTCTGCAATCTTTCCAAAAGCATTGCGTGGTAGCAGACGTTATAGTTATACCTCTCTCTCTTTCCTGTTCCATCCAGTCCATTGTTGCACTGCCTTCATGGACCTCACCAATCTTATACGTTACTCCCGTATAATACAAAACCCTCTCTGTTGTTGTAGTTTTCCCAGCATCTATATGAGCCATTATGCCAATATTTCTTTGTTTTTCTATGGGATATTTTCTAGCCACTTAAACCCCCGATCACCATCTAAAATGAGCAAAAGCCTTGTTAGCTTCCGCCATTTTATGGGTATCTTCCTTTTTCTTGATAGAATTACCTTTTTTATTTGATGCGTCTATAAATTCTTCAGCTAATCTTGCCACTATAGAAGCCTCTTTTCTACCCCTTGCCATTTTCACTAGCCACTTTATGCCTAAAGCCTGCCTTCTTGGCTGCCTGACCTCAATAGGAACTTGATAAGTTGCGCCACCAACTCTCCTAGACTTTACTTCCAGAACAGGCTTAACATTCTCAATAGCTTTTCTAAAAACATCTATACCTTCACTCTTTGTTTTTTTCTTTATATATTCCATAGCATTATAAAACCCTCTCTCAGCCACAGATTTCTTTCCATCTATCATCAGTTCATTAATAAATTTTGATACAAGCTCATCATGATAAACAGAATCTTGGGGAATGGTCCTTTTTTTAACTGCTTTTCTTGACATATATCACCTTATTTAATTTTTTTAGCCCCATATTTTGAACGACTCTGCTTCCTGGCATCAACCCCAGCAGTATCCAATGTCCCCCGGATAATCTTATACCTTACACCTGGCAAATCCTTGACTCTGCCACCCCTTATTAAAACAACGGAGTGTTCCTGCAAATTATGGCCAACACCAGGGATATAAGCGGTGACTTCCATTCCGTTGGTCAGTCTGACTCTGGCTACTTTTCTAAGGGCTGAGTTTGGTTTTTTAGGCGTTGTTGTGTACACTCTTACACAAACTCCTCTTTGCTGAGGGTTACTCTTTAATGCAGGAGTCTTGGTTTTTTTAATAACCTTTTTCCTCCCTTTTCTAACAAGCTGATTCAATGTAGGCACAAAAAACCTCCAATATTTACTACCGCGCTACTTCTTAAAGCGAGGCAGTGATACTACCAATGCTTTTAATAGTTGTCAAGAGCTTAATAATAATCTTTTATTTAGATATTCCAAAATAATGCGAAATTAACCGACAACATATATAATCAAACATTTTAGTAACAATAGTTGCTATCTCAGCATAACCAGTCAGTTAATCTTCAAACCATCAAGCCTTACGCGTAAATTTATAATTTTTCTTAATTATATCCTTATAACCTGTTCCTGCAGGAATGAGTTTTCCCATAATGACATTTTCTTTTAAACCTCTCAAATAATCAATTTTACCTGACGAAGCAGCATCAGTTATAACCCTTGTTGTTTCCTGAAAACTTGCTGAAGAAATAAAACTCTCAGTATTTAGGGCTGCCTTGGTTATCCCCTGCAACACAGGCATTGCCTTAGGAGGATTTAATCCCTTACGGAGCAGATCTCGCTGAACTTTCATAAATGCTTTTTTATAAATTTCCTCATTAGGCATGTAAGAAGAATCACCTGCTTCTGTTATTACAACCTTCTGAAGCATCTGCTTGACAACCACCTCTATATGTTTATCATTGATAGAAACTCCCTGTTTACGGTACACCTCTTGAACTTCATCCACGAGATATTTTTGTAGTTCCATCTCACCTAAAACACTCAAGATATCATGGGGATTTATCAGCCCCCCGACTAAAGCTTCTCCAGCCTTAACCCTATCTCCATCTCTCACATTAATATACTTCTGTATAGAGATATTGTAACTTTTCTTATCTCCTGTTTCACTATTTTCAATTATTACCTTTCTCACTCCCCTGAGGCCGCCTTCTATTTTTATAATACCATCAATTTCTGCAATAATAGCTGGGTCTTTTGGTTTTCTTGCCTCAAACAACTCAGCTACTCGAGGCAAACCTACTGTAATATCCTTAGTTT
>Ga0209633_10002831_pt1 | contig 16442 bp, 15 predicted proteins | sample Cruoilmetagenom1_FD_187290 | JGI IMG/M metagenome (GOLD analysis project Ga0209633, IMG submission 187290) | Oil polluted marine microbial communities from Coal Oil Point, Santa Barbara, California, USA - Sample 1 (SPAdes) (version 2) | ecosystem: Environmental > Aquatic > Marine > Oil seeps ... | reverse complement strand
GCTGATCTGGCTTCTGATATGTCCTCTGCTGTTGACATAAAGCTGTTTGAGGTTTGGGTGCGAACCATGACGTATGCTGAAATACCCGTTGAGGAAGTCGAAAAGCTTGGTCGGGAAGTCGCCGTCATCCCGCCACATGAGATTGAATCGATCATTGCCTCGAGTGGTTTTGATGCTCCTGTGCTGTTCTTCCAAAGCCTTCTTATTCATGCCTGGTTTTCCAGGTTGGTTGTTTGAATAGGAAATAATGTTGATCAGCACCAGTCAAACATCTGGTTGTATTATCAAATACCAGTTTTTTTGCTAGCTTGCTTCTGGGTTACATGCCATGACAATGACTGCCTTGTCTGCAGCAAGACACTTCGTAAACAATATAAAGGTTAATCTTGTTTTTGTTTGATGATGTCTGCGGCTTGCAGGTCAGCATGGTATGAGGAACGTACCATCGGGCCACTGGCGACCTGGGTGAATCCCATGTCTTTGCCGATCTCTGCCAGCTGATCGAATTCTTCAGGGGTGACAAAGCGGTCGATGGGTAGATGGTTCAGGCTGGGTTGTAGGTATTGACCCAGTGTCAGCATGTCGCAGTGGTGGTCGCGCAGGTCCTGCATGACGGCCTGCACTTCTTCCAGCGTTTCACCCAGGCCCAGCATCAGGCCGGATTTGGTCGGCACATCAGGATAGAGTTGTTTGAAATTCTTGATAAGGTCGAGGGACCATTGGTAGTCGGCACCGGGTCGGGCCTTTTTATACAAGCGCGGGATGGTTTCCAGATTGTGGTTAAACACGTCCGGGGCCTGTTGGTTCATGATGTCCAGAGCCACGTCCATACGTCCACGAAAATCAGGTACCAGGATTTCTATCTTGATGTCCGGGTTTTGCAGGCGGACTTGTTTGATGCATTCAACAAAGTGTCCGGCGCCACCGTCGCGCAGGTCGTCGCGGTCGACCGAGGTGATGACAACATAACGGAGTCCCATGGCTTTGATAGTGTTGGCAAGATTAATGGGTTCTTCCTGATCCAGGGCCAGGGGTTTGCCGTGGGCAACATCACAGAACGGGCAGCGGCGGGTACAGATGTCACCCATGATCATGAAAGTTGCCGTGCCGTGACCAAAACATTCTCCCAGATTTGGGCATGAGGCCTCTTCACAGACGGTATGCAGTCGCTGTTCACGCAGGATTTTTTTCAGGCGTTGAACTTCTGGATGGGCAGGGGATTTGGCTCGGATCCACTTGGGTTTACGCATGACGGAAATGCTGGGTTCAACCTTGATCGGGATGCGCGCGACTTTGTCTGCACCGCGTTCATGGACACCCGCTACCTTCGTATTCTTTGTTGAATGCTCAGTCATGTCTTGTATCTTTTATCTCGTATCCTGTATCTGCTCTGAATTATATCCCAGATTGAATTGCAGGTGTTTAATTAACTGTTGATTGATGGACTCCATATCCTCATGAACACCAAGGTCTCTCAGCTGGGTGACCTCTAGCTCAGGGTAACCACAAGGGTTGATATCATGGAATGGAGACAGGTCCATATCAATATTGAGGCTGAGCCCATGGTAACTGCGGCCACGCTTTATCCTTAGGCCTAGCGCGGCTATTTTTCTGCCATCGACATACACGCCGGGGGCGCCTGGTATTCGATGTGTCTGGATGTGATAGTCATTTAATAGATCGATCAGGCTTTGTTCCAGTCGTCTGACAAAATCATTGGCACCGAGCCCGAGTCGCTGAATATCGCACAACAGATAGACGACAGTCTGGCCCGGGCCGTGATAGGTGACCTGGCCGCCACGGTCGACGGGGATAACCGGGATATCATTATTGCGGATCAAATGCTCACGTTTGCCATTCAGGCCCAGGGTGTACACCGGTGGATGTTGCAGTAACCAGATTTCATCACTAGTGCGTTCATCGCGTGCGAGCGTCAAGGCCTGCATCTGCTTCCATATGGGTTCGTAGGCTTGCTGACCGAGGTTGCGTATAAGTATCGACATGATGTGTTGTGCAGGGGAAAAGGGCGCGGTGGCTACAGGGTCATGAGTATCTTGTCATGCGCACTGAGTTCGCGATAGACGGCATCCAGTTGTTCCCTGTTCTGCGCTTCGAGGACGAGGGTGATGGATATGTATTTGCCGTTGCTGCTGTTTTTGCATTTGCTCTCGAAGCGGGTCTGATGGGGCAGATGGCGGCGGACGATGTCGCTGAATATGGTTTCTATATCATCCGTAGACAAGCCCATGGCCTTGATGGGAAAGTCGCAGGGATATTCAATCAGTGATTCGTCGGAATGTGTCATGCTCCCATTATAACAGACTGTTTTGCAAATATGGCGGCCTTGCCAGGGTCCTTTCAAGTCTTTTAAACGTGCTGGCCTGCGCGTAAATGCTGTTTATAATCTCTATATAATTCAATCATTTTCTGCCAGGCAGGGCCCGGTTTGCCATTGCTGACAGTCGTTTGGTCGAGTATGGTGACAGGCAGTATTTCCTTGGTCGAGCTGGTTAACCAGATTTCGTCCGCCTGTTCCAGTTCCTCTCTTTTGATGGTGCGTTCCTCATAATCAATGCCATGCTGTTTTGCTAACTCCAGTACCAGGTCGCGAGTGACCCCTGACAGTAGTTGGTTATCCTCGGGAGGCGTGATGATAGTGCCCGCCTTGATAATGAACAGGTTACTGGCAGCGCCTTCCAGGGCGTAGCCGTCGCTGATCAGGATGGCTTCGGCTGCGCCTTCATCGAGTGCTTGCTGGCGTAACATCACATTCGCTAACAGGGTGATTGCCTTGATATCGCAGCGTTTCCAGCGGATATCATCCAGGGTTATTGCAGCTACTCCCTGGTTTAATGTGTCATCAGACAGGGTCGGGATCGGATTGCACATGGCGAACACGGTGGGTATTACTGTATCGGGAAAGACGTGGTCGCGTTTGGCAGCGACACCGCGGGTCACTTGCAGGTAGACGGATTGATCTGGATCATCGCTTTGTTTTACCAGCTCGATGAGTATTTTTTCCCATTCGGCTGGAGAGTATGGGTTTTCTATGCGGATGTTATCCAGGCTGCGCTGCAAACGTTGCAGGTGTTGTTCCAGGCGAAATAACTCTCCGCCGTAGGCAGGAATAACCTCATAGACCCCGTCACCCAGGAGAAAGCCGCGATCAAGCACGGAGATGTTGGCTTCCTCGATAGGAAGCATTTTTCCATTGAGGAAAATCATGATGGAAAAATGCCAGGTGTATGGAGGTTAGCGCTTGTACTGAAACCCGTGGGTACTTGGGCAGGCATACCTGAATTGACAGCGCTATTAGCAAGCCACGTCATTGTTATTGTTCCTCAAATGTTTTTAGATAGTGCGTTTAGCAACGAACACGATTAGCCATGATGATGAACGGCGAGACTATTTAAACCAGAGTTTAATCCCGTCGACACTGCGACGCCATATCCCGCCTTCCTCGATATCTTGTAAGGCAACCAGTGGGACCTCGCTAATAATGGCGCCGTCGAGTGAGATATTAAGCGTGCCCAGTGCCTGACCTTTTTTAACCGGTGCCGTGATTTCATGCTGTAGATCAATGGTTGCCGACAGTTTTTTATAGCTTCCCGCCGGAAAACTGATCTGCAGGTCCTTGTCGATACCGAGCGCGAGGTTTTGCTGAACCCCTTTCCACACACGCACATCCTTCAGTGTTTGTCCGGCCTTGTATAATTGTCGACTTTCGAAGAAGCGGAAGCCATAGTTCAGTAGTGCCGTACTACTGCTGGCACGAGCCTCCTCGGATTTGTCGCCGAGGACTACGGCGATGAGTCGCATGCCATCACGTTTGGCCGATGATGCCAGGCAGTAACCCGCTGAATCCGTGTGCCCTGTTTTGATACCGTCGACGCTCTTGTCTCGCCACAATAGCTTGTTACGATTGTATTGCGGGATGTCGTTATAAATAAATTGTTTGATCGAGTAGTAACTGTAAAACTTCGGGTGTTCGCGTATCACGGCAGTGGACAGCTTGGCGATATCAAAAGCCGTACTGTAATGCTCCGGGTGAGGTAGGCCGGTACTGTTGGTGAAATGGGTATCCGTCATGCCGAGCTTTTGCGCGTACTGATTCATCAGGGATACAAAGGTATCTTCACTGCCAGCGACATGTTCCGCCAGGGCTACGGTGGCATCGTTACCGGATTGCACGATAATCCCCTTCAGCAGGACATCGACAGGGACCTTGCTGTTCACCTCAACAAACGTACGTGAGCCGGGCATGCGCCAGGCACGCTTGCTGATGATGACCTGGTCCGTTAGTTTCAGGCGACCGGCCTCGATCTCCGCGAAGATCACATAGGCTGACATCAGCTTGGTGATACTGGCGGGCTCAATGCGTTTACGCGCATCGAGTTCTGCAAGGACGTTGCCACTGTCATAATCCTGCAGTATGTAACTCTTGGCGCTCACCTTGGGTGCTGCGGGAGCTGGCATAGTGGCCGCTAATGCATTGTTCTGGATAATAAAAGCGATTAGTAACGAAAGGGTCCAGCGGGTCAGGTTCATGTTTCTCATGATCGGTTTATTCTATCCTTATTATGGTGACAAAGGGAGCGATAGACTGCGTGCGTTATTGTAACCAAGACGGATTCATAAAAACAGGTGTTAATCGACTCGGATACGAAAGCCCTTATGCCCCAGTTGTGCCAATGATTCGATTAACTGGTCGGCTTCATCGTCTTTGGCCAGTGGTCCAATGCGGACCCGATAGAGTGTTTGTGCTGTACTTTTATCGGCTGCTATGTGGATATCCGGTGATAACCGCGCCAGATCCTGACGCAGTTGTTCGGCATTCACGCGGTCCCTGAAAATCCCCACCTGTAGATACAGATTGTTGGTCCTGGGGCTGGCATAAGTTATTGCTTCTGTTGACTGCGTGGGTATTGTCCTCTGGGCGGCCACTGCAGTTTCTGTTTTCGCTGCGGTGGTTCCCGTCCCCGGGACAATAGTCTGGATTTCCACCCTGCCGGTACCTTTGGCCGTAATGTCCAGTTTACGTGCGGCGACGTAGGAAAGATCGATCAGGCGACCTCCTACAAACGGCCCGCGATCATTGATTTTGACAATAATGCTTTTGCCGTTATCCAGATTAGTGACCCTGGCGTAAGTGGGTATGGGCAGGGTTTTGTGGGCGGCTGTCATGGCAAACATGTCATAGGGTTCGCCACTGGATGTGCGCCGACCATGAAACTTGGTGCCATACCATGAGGCGACTCCGCGTTGTTTATAGCCTTTACGCTTGTCGAGCAAATGATAGCGTTCACCAAAGACCACATAGGATTTGGGATTGCCATAGCGACTGAGTGGTTCATTTTTCGGCACGGCATCGCCTATCTGGCTGATATCAACTTCATGTCCGGGCGCGGAGTCCTGGATGATGTCTGGGCTGTCGGGTCGATAGGTGCTGCAGGCGCTCATCACCAGTGCCAGTGTGGCAGCCAGGGTAATTTTGCAGGAGAAATTGTTTAGATGCATAAACATAAGTCTATTTTGCTTCCATTCGAGCCGCTATTTCTTCGCTGAGCTGATAAACAGCCATTGCATACAAGGGGCTGTGGTTATAACGCGTTATGACATAGAAATTATTAAGTCCCAGCCAGTATTCCACTGTGTCCTGCTGTTCTAGTTTGATCAAGGCAGCTTTGTCATCCGATTTGTTATAGTCTCCGGTGTTGATGCCCATTTTTTTAAGCTGCTTGATAGTGAAATAGGGTTTTATGCCTTTATCGAGGGCTTCGTTATAACCGGAACCGCTGACAGATCCCTGAAAGGTGGTAGTCTGTCCTTTTTCCCAGCCATGAACCTTGAAGTAGTTGGCAACACTGCCAATCATATCTGCAGGATTGTTCCAGATATCGCGCTTGCCATCATTATCGAAATCCACGGCATATCGACGGAAACTGCTGGAGATAAACTGTGGTCCCCCCATCGCACCGGCATAAGAGCCTTTTAAGGACAGTGGATCGACCTTTTCTTCGCGCGCCAGCAATAAAAACTGTTCCAGTTCGCTACGGAAAAATTTTGATCGTTTGGGGTAGTCGAAGGACAGTGTTGTCAGTGATTCCAATACATCATGGCGACCTTTGTAGGTGTTATACAAGGTTTCTACGCCGAGAATGGCGACGATGATCCTGGCGGGTACGCCTGTTTGTTGTTCAGCGCGTTGCAACAATTCCCGATGAGTCGTCCAGAATGTAACACCGCCGGCGATACGTCTTTCCTTGATAAAGATCTTTCTGTACACGTGCCAGGGTTTGGCTTCAGCCGGGTTGGAGATGGACTCGATGATATCGGCTCGCGGACGGATCGCATTAAACCACTGGTGCAGTTCCTTTTCAGCGAACTGGTGTTTTTTGACCATATCCTTGATAAAGGTCTGTACTTCCTCACGTTGCAGGTAGCTGCCATGACCCGACTCGTCAGATATCGTGGAAGATGCATGAGATGCGTTGAATAAAAATAATGTAGTAACGAGCAGTATTAATGTCTGTCTGTTCATAACGTGCCAACTATTCCCTATTTAGCCTGTCGTCGTTTCCACAGGCTTTGAGTCAATGATTTGTTACCCCATCATACCGAAACCGATGTATGTTTTCATCATGGCTGTTTACCGGTAGATGGCGTTTTCTGACAATAGCGATGTTGTCAGCGCCAAGCAAGCGGTAAGTTACTGTCCTATCAGGTCGACAACATCTTTTTGTGCGTGTGTATCGACATCAGTATGCCGAAGCCAGCCAGCAGGGTGACAATCGAGGTGCCGCCATAGCTGATCAGTGGTAAGGGGACGCCGACCACCGGAAGCAAGCCTGAAACCATGCCTATATTAACGAAAATATAAACAAAAAAAGTCAGACTGATACTACCACCTAATAAACGCGAGTAATTGTCTGATGCCTGTGAGGCGATGTACATCCCGCGAAGTATGATGAATAAATAGAGTGATAAAAGCATGCCGGCACCGATCAACCCAAATTCCTCGCTATACACAGCAAAGATAAAGTCCGTATGGCGTTCCGGTAAAAAATCCAGTTGTGACTGTGTACCATTCAGCCAGCCCTTGCCATACAGACCCCCGGAGCCAATCGCTATTTTAGACTGGATGATATGGTAGCCAGCGCCAAGGGGGTCGTTTTCAGGGTTGAGAAAGGTCAGTACGCGCGCGCGTTGATAATCACGTAAGATATATTCCCAGATGGGCCATGCCAGCAAGGTCAGCAGTACAGAGGCGCCGCCGAGTATACTCCAGCGTAATCCGGCCAGAAAAAGGACAAAAAATCCTGCGCTGGCGATTAACAGGGCTGTACCCAGATCAGGCTCAATGGCGACCAGTATGACCGGGATGCTTAGTAATACCAGGGACAACAGCAGGCGACCAAAACGAGGCGGCAGTGTGGTTTCCGCAAGAAACCAGGCCAGGGCCATGGGGGTGACGAGTTTCATTAGCTCAGAGGGTTGAAAACGGAAGAAGTAAAGGTCAAGCCAGCGTTGTGCGCCTTTAACCTGCACGCCAACAAAGATAACCAGTAGTAACAGGATAATGCCAAATATAAACAGGCTCGGTGACCAGCGCTGTAATGTTTGCGGTGATAACTGTGCCAGAAACAGCATCAATACAAAGCCGAATCCCAGTCTGAGTCCTTGTTTCTGGATTTCCGTAATGTCCAGTCCGGACGCACTGTAGAGGACAAACAGGCCCGTCAGGGCGAGGATGAATAAAGAGACCAGTAACGGGAAGTCGATATGTAATTGCTGTAGCCATTGCTGTACTAACGGGATCTCCTGACGAGGTGTGTCGAGACGTGTTCGATAGACTGGTTTCATGATGGGTTCTTGGCCATGTAATGATCGATAAGTTTGGCAGCGATAGGTGCTGCAACCGAACCGCCGCCACCGCCATTTTCGACAACCACTGCAATGGCGATGCTGGGATTATCCGCAGGGGCATAGGCAACAAACAGGGCATGGTCACGGAGTTTAATGTCGATGCTCTCGGCGTCGTATTCTTCTTCCTGCTTGATTCCGAACACTTGAGATGTGCCTGTTTTACCGGCTATTTTATAGGTGGGATTAGCGATTTTTCTGGCGGTGCCCCGACGACTATGGACGACGTGGATCATGGCATTGTGGATATAATCCCAGTGTTGTTCCTGTACGCTTTCCAATAGTGGTTCGATAGTGCTCTTTTTTGTGGCGCCCTTGCCAAGGACGAGGCGAGGTTGAATGGCGTGCCCGTTGTTGGCCAGGGTTGCTGTTGCTACCGCCAGCTGCAGGGGTGTGGCCAGCAAAAAACCCTGACCAATGCCCGTGTTGAGGGTCTCGCCAGGAAACCAGGGTTGGCGTCGATTGTTTCGTTTCCACTCACGCGAAGGCAGCAGGCCCGCATTTTCTATCGGCATATCAATATTCGTTTTTTTGCCAAAACCAAAGCTTTTCAGGAACGGATGGATACGGTCGATGGACAAGTTGAGTGCGAGGTCGTAGAAATAGACGTCGCATGACTCGGTGATGGAGTGGTCCAGATCCATAAGGCCGTGCCCGGTTTTTTTCCAGTCACGGAATTTACGCTTTTCCCCAAAGGGGATGACGTAATAGCCAGGACAATAAATCTCGTAATGCTCGTTGGTAATACCATATTTCAGACCGGCGAGACCGATAAACGGCTTGATTGTCGAACCTGGAGGATAACGACCCAGCAGTGAGCGGTTATAGAGGGGCTGTGAATCGCTGTTACGTAGTGCATCGTAATCTTTATAGGCGATGCCATTGACAAACAGGTTAGGGTCAAAGCCGGGCTTGCTCACCATGGATAATACCTGCCCATTGTTGACATCCAGGGCGACGATCGAACCATTATATCCGCCGAGTGCCTGTTCCGCGATGGCTTGCATGGGTGCGTCGATAGTCAGGTGAAGATCCTTGCCTGCCGTCGGTGGTGTTTGTTGAAGAACGCGTAGTACCCGGCCTTGTGCATTGGCTTCTACTTGCTGATAGCCAACAGTGCCATGTAGGTGTTTTTCGTAAAACTTTTCTATGCCGGATTTGCCAATATGGCTGGTGCTGAGATAATTGGTGGTATCAATCAGCTTGAGATCCTGCACGTCCTTGCGCCCAACATACCCGATGATATGCGCAAAGGTATCCGCCAATGGATAATAGCGATTAAGACTGGCGACAATCTGTACGCCGGGCAGTCGGTGTTGAATCGCTGAAACCCGGGCTACTTCATGATCATCGAGACGGAAACGTAAGGGGATATTGTCAAAGGTACGTTTTTGTTTGAGGGCTTTTTTGAATTGTTTGAGATCATGTTCCTGGATGTTGACCAGCTCGGACAGTTGCTTTAACAGGGTGTCCATGTCTTCGACCTGTTCGGGGATGATCTCCAGGCGGTAAGCCGCCTGGTTTTCTGCCAGCACAATACCGTTTCTATCGTAGATCAAGCCGCGGGTCGGTCCTATCGGTACCAGCTTGACGCGGTTATCATCGGACAGGGTTGTGTAATGTTGGTGGTTGATGATTTGCAGGTAAACGAGTCTTGTTACGATGAGCGAGATCAGTAGCAGAATCACAATAATGCCGACAACGGCACGGCGACTGAATAATCGTGCTTCGGAAAAATGATCTTTTAATTGTTCGCGCCTCATGCCTGTTTATTTGACCTTATAACGGCGTCTGAGTTTTCTCAAGATAAGAAAAATTCCCGGCCACAGGATCATACCTGCAATCGGTGGCAGCCAGAATGACAGGCCTTTGGCAGGCTGTCCGGTGATGCCGTCAAACCACAGCAGCAACAACTGATAGAGATTAAGTAGCATCCATATGACAGCGGCTTGTTGCCATAGGGGAAAAAGACGAATCCGCTGGTGCATGTTAAGTATCAGGTAGGCGATAACAGTCATGCTCAGCGCATGCTGGCCTAACAAAGAGCCGGATAATACATCGAGGAGCAGTCCGATTATCCAGGCGATACCCACGCCGATTCGTTGTGGGAGTGCCATGCACCAGTAGAGTAATACCAGGGCGGACCATTCAGGACGAATGCGTTGTAACAGGTCGGGTAAGGGTATGATCGTAAGCATCATGGCGGCAATAAAAGTGACCAGAATGAGCAGCCCGCCCTGTTGGGTATCTGTTTTCACGGGGCATCATCCTGGGTGGGTGTTGCGGTCTGTTCTATCTGCTCATCATTTCTGTCCCGCTGGGTCTGCCTGGTCTTCATGTGCTTGATGCGGTCTCCAGACCACACCAGCAGTACCTCGCGGCTACGATTGAGATAGGCGGTGGGTTCTGCTTTTATTTGTGCGAATTCCAGTCCAGGCGAACGTTTTATGTCGGTGACATAGGCGACAGGATAACCCGGTGGATAAACCCCGCCCAGCCCGGATGTCACCAGCAGATCACCTGTCTGGATATCGGTATTGTTGGGCAGGTAAGGTAGATCCAGCTCATTGATTTTTCCGGTACCTGTGGCGATGGTGCGCAGACCATTACGACTGATTTGCACGGGGATACTGTGCCCCGGGTCGGTAATCAGGCGAACGGTGGTATAGGAGGGTAAAATTTTTATTACCTGCCCCATGATACCGTGGGCGTCGAGTAAGGGCTGGTCAAGATAGACCCCATGACGTGCGGTTTTGTTGATCCGTATCAGATGTTTGTACGGGTTGAGATCAATTTTGTATATTTCAGCGATGAGAACGCGATCGGCTACCTTGACCGAAGATCCGAGTAACTCACGCAAGCGCTGGTTTTCACTTTCCAGGTCGGCATTTTTCAGCGAGCGTGCCTGCATTAGCAGGTTTTGAGAATGCAGACGTGTATTTTCTTCCATTAGTTGTTGTCGGCTGGAGAGACTTTCATCTATCCAGCGGCCCAAATTGGTGGGCAGATCAACAAGGTATTCAATAGGGGCCACCATAAGGGATAGTCCAGCCCGTACCGATTGCAGGTGTTGTTGACGGTGATCCAGTGTCATCATGAGAACTGAGGCGAGTACCAGAACTACTGTGCGACTCGTGGTAGAAGGGCCCTGTGTAAATAACAGCTTGATCGGTGTTTCCTCCAAAACCTCAGATTCCGGTTTTACCCACGCTGTCGCGCGGGTACTCCCGATGATGCGTTCATGTATTAATGTTGATTAAGCGGGATAGCAGGCGCAGGCAGTTCTGATCCAGTGCTGCCGTGTTTTTTCTGTCGTTATTCAACAGTGAAAATATCACCGCCATGCTCGTCCATTAATTCCAGGGCACGTCCACCGCCACGGGCCACACAGGTGAGAGGGTCGTCGGAAACGACGACCGGCAAGCCGGTTTCTTCCATTAGCAGTCTGTCGATATCGCGCAGCAGGGCGCCACCACCGGTGAGGACGATGCCGCGTTCTGCGACATCAGCGCCCAGTTCGGGGGGCGTTTGCTCGAGCGCTGTTTTTACAGCGCCAACAATGCCTGATAAAGGTTCCTGCAAGGCTTCCAGTATCTCGTTACTGTTCAAGGTAAAACTCCTGGGAACGCCTTCGGACAGATTGCGTCCCTTGACGTCGATCTCCAGCACTTCGTTGCCGGGATAGGCAGAACCAATCTCGTGTTTGATGCGTTCTGCCGTTGCCTCACCGATCAATGTGCCGTAGTTACGGCGCACATAATTGATAATGGCTTCGTCAAAACGGTCGCCGCCAATACGTACCGAGGCAGAATAGACGATGCCGTTTAACGAAAGAACCGCGACCTCTGATGTGCCACCACCAATATCCAGCACCATTGAACCGCGCGCTTCATCGACCGGCATGCCGGCGCCGATGGCCGCTGCCATAGGTTCTTCTATTAAATAGACTTCGCGTGCGCCAGCGCCGGATGCCGATTCGCGAATGGCGCGTCGTTCAACCTGGGTTGAACCACAGGGAACACAGACCAGTACGCGCGGGCTGGGTTTGAAAAAACGGGTTTCGTGTACTTTGTGAATGAAATGCTGCAGCATTTTTTCGGTTACGCGGAAATCCGCGATGACGCCGTCTTTCAACGGGCGGATGGTGGAGATATTTCCAGGTGTACGACCCAGCATGCGCTTGGCCTCGATACCGACGGCGGCCAGACTTTTGGGTCCGCCAGGGCCACGGTCCTGGCGTATGGCGACCACTGAGGGCTCGTTAAGGACAATACCCTGTCCACGCACGTAAATCAGCGTATTTGCTGTGCCAAGGTCAATTGACAGGTCGTTGGAAAATAGTCCTCTTAGCTGCTTGAACATAATGCAGTATGGCCCCTGTTCTTCATAGTTTGTAAAATATGCGACTTTATCAATGGGTGAGGCTTTGGGCAAGAACTCATGTGTGTTACCTTACACTTTTTTAGCCAAGTGTCACACTTTGTCGGGAGAGTAAAATGTCGCTGGAAGAACAGGAAGTAGACAAGATTGCCCATCTTGCCAGGCTGGCGATTGAGGAAAAGGATGTACCTGAGTATGCCAATAACCTGTCAAATATTCTTGATCTGGTCGAGCAGTTGAGTACGACTGATACCACTGGTATCGAACCGATGTCGCATCCCCTGGAATTATCTCAACGCCTGCGTGAGGATGTTGTTACCGAGGTTGATCAGCGCGAACAGCTTCAGGAAAATGCACCGAAGGTCGAGCGCGGACTTTTTATTGTGCCGCAAGTAATTGAATAATATATAATATTTACTGTGTAACCCTTTTATTCTGGATTGATTATGCATAACAAGTCTGTAGCCGGTCTATCTGCCGGATTGGAAAAAGGCGATTTCTCAAGTGAGGAAATAACCCAGGCCTATCTCGATAGAATCGCAGCCCTGGATGCCGATCTGAATTGCTTTGTGACCGTGACGAGTGAGCAGGCGCTGGCCGCTGCACGTCTTGCCGATCAACAGCGACACGAGGGCAAGGCCGGGCCTTTGACGGGAATTCCGATTGCGCAGAAAGATATTTTTTGTACGCAAGGTGTTAAAACCAGTTGCGGATCAAAAATGCTGGATAATTTTATTGCGCCCTACAACGCGACGGTCGTGGAAAATCTCAATAATGCCGGCATGGTGATGCTTGGTAAGACTAATATGGATGAATTCGCCATGGGTTCTTCTAATGAGACCAGTTTTTATGGTGCCGTGAGTAATCCCTGGGACTTACAGGCCGTGCCGGGCGGTTCGTCGGGTGGTTCAGCGGCGGCAGTGGCGGCGCAGTTGGCCCCGGTAGCAACCGGCACCGATACAGGTGGCTCCATCCGCCAACCGGCTGCCCTATGCGGTATTACCGGACTCAAGCCGACCTATGGCCGTGTTTCCCGCTATGGCATGATTGCCTTTGCCTCCAGTCTGGACCAGGCAGGGCCTATGGCCGGCAGTGCGCAAGATGCGGCGATGGTGCTCAATGCCATGGCCGGATTTGATCCACGTGATTCCACTTGTATTGATAAGGAAGTTCCTGATTATACGAAAAATTTAAATGACTCTATCCAGGGCATGAAAATCGGGCTCCCCGCCGAGTTCTTTGCCGATGGCCTGGATGAGGGCGTTGCCAAAGTTGTTCAGGAGGCGCTGAGAGAGTATGAAAAAATGGGCGCCGAACTGGTCGATATCAGTTTGCCCAATAGTGGCTTGTCGGTGCCTACCTACTATGTTGTGGCCCCGGCTGAGTGCTCTTCCAACCTGTCTCGTTTTGATGGTGTCCGCTTCGGTTATCGTTGCCATGAGCCTGTTGATCTGGAAGACTTGTACAAGCGTTCACGTGGTGAAGGCTTTGGTGCTGAAGTTAAACGTCGCATCATGATTGGTACCTACGCATTATCGGCTGGTTATTATGATGCCTATTATCTGAAAGCGCAGAAAGTACGACGCCTGATCAGCGATGATTTCAGGAGAGCGTATGAAAAGGTCGACGTGATAATGGGACCGACAGCGCCCTCGGTAGCGTTCGACAAGGGTGAAAAAAGTGATGACCCGGTGACGATGTATTTGTCTGATATCTATACTATCGCCGTTAATCTGGCAGGTTTGCCAGGTATGTCGATACCTGCCGGTTTTGTCGATAATCGTCCCGTGGGGCTACAGATTATTGGTAACTATTTTGAAGAAGCGCGGTTGTTGAACGTCGCGCACCAATTTCAACTGGGTACCCAATGGCACAAACAGGTGCCGCCCGGGTATGAATAGAGCATTAGTGTCAGCGTGGCACATTGATATAGACGGATGATGATCACCTTTGTTGTCTCTCCCGATGGGACGACAGAGTTGTAGATAACGTACACCGGCATTCAAATACTGTCTCCATGTCGTTATTATCAGAATAAATAAATGAGGTATAAACAATGCAATGGGAAGTCGTCATCGGTCTGGAAATACATGCCCAGCTTGCCACCCGCAGTAAGATATTTTCAGGTGCATCGACCGCTTATGGTGCCGAGCCTAATACCCAGGCCTGTGCCGTCGACCTGGGTTTGCCAGGTGTCCTGCCTGTTCTAAATAAGGAAGCGGTGCGTATGGCGGCTAAATTTGGCCTGGCTATCGGTGCCAATGTTTCCCGACGTTCGGTGTTTGCACGCAAAAATTATTTTTACCCGGACCTGCCCAAGGGTTATCAGATTTCGCAGATGGAATTGCCTATCGTTGAAAAAGGTTGTCTGGATATCGAGCTGGACGACGGTAGTGTAAAAACGATCGGTGTGACACGTGCTCACCTGGAAGAAGATGCCGGTAAATCCCTACATGAGGATTTTCAGGGTATGACCGGTGTGGATCTCAACAGGGCGGGTACGCCCTTGCTGGAGATTGTATCTGAACCTGATATGCGCTCTGCCAGGGAAGCTGTCGCCTACATGAAGAAGATTCATTCTCTGGTTACTTATCTGGAGATCTGTGATGGTAATATGCAGGAAGGCTCATTTCGTTGCGATGCCAATGTGTCCGTACGCCCGGAGGGACAGGAGGCATATGGTACGCGTGCCGAATTAAAGAATATTAATTCCTTCCGTTTTGTCGAGCGTGCCATCAATGTCGAGATTGAACGCCAGATAGATATTATCGAGAGCGGTGGTAAGGTGGTGCAGGAAACGCGCCTGTATGATGCGGATAAAAATGAAACACGCTCTATGCGCAGTAAGGAAGAGGCCAATGACTACCGTTATTTTCCTGATCCGGACTTGTTGCCGGTTGAGCTCAGCGAAGAATTTTTGCAGGGAGTAAAAAAGACATTACCGGAACTCCCGCATGAAAAAAAGAAGCGTTTTATCGAGCAATATGCCCTTAAGCAGGAAGAGGCAGCAGCCCTGACATCAACCCGGGCGCAGGGCGATTATTTCGAAGCGCTGGTGACTGCTTGTGGTGATGCACGTCTGGCGGCTAATTGGGTGAGCGGGTCCCTTGCTGGTATGTTGAATAAGGAAAATATTGATATAAGCGATAGTCGGGTCAGTGCAGGGGCATTGGCTGGGCTCTTGCAAAGAGTCAACGATAATACGATTTCGGGTAAGATCGCTAAAGATGTTTTTGAGGCGATGTGGAATGGTGAGGGTAGCGCGGATGAGATTATAGAAGCGCGCGGCTTGAAGCAGATAACTGATAGTGGTGCGATTGAAAAGATTATCGATGACATAATTGCAGCCAATCCTGAACAGGTCGAGCAGTTCAGGGCAGGTAAGGATAAGGTGCTTGGGTTTTTTGTCGGCCAGGTTATGAAGGCTTCTGCAGGCAAGGCGAATCCAGGTCAGGTCAACCAGTTGCTCAAACAGAAATTGCAGGCGTAATCCACGTTGTTAGCAGGTGCAGAGGTATGAAAGACAAAGATCAGCTCCACCGGTTTATTTTTGATGACGCTGCGGTGCGTGGTGAAATAGTGCAGTTGAAGGATTCATGGCAGGCTATTCTCGATCGGCACGACTATCCACCTGTATTGCGCGATGTTCTCGGGCAGGCAATGGCAGCCACGGTGTTGCTCAGTGCTACCATAAAATTTCTTGGGTCGATCACTTTGCAAATTCAAAGTGAAGGTCCTGTCTCTATGTTGGTTGTCCAGGTGAAAACCGACAAGACGGTCAGGGCGATGGCCAGTTATGAGGATGAAGAGCTGCAGTCCGGACTGAAAAACATGTTTGGCGATGCCAGGCTGGTGATTACGATTGAAATGGATAATGCATCTGACCGTTACCAGGGAATTGTTGAGTTAGGTGACAAGGATATTGCCGCTGCACTGGAAGAATATTTCCGTCGTTCCGAACAATTGGAGACTCGGTTATGGTTGGCCGCCGATGAGCACGCGGCCAGTGGTTTCCTGTTGCAACAAATGCCAGGTGACGCTGCTGCCGATGGCGAAAAGGATGACTGGAATCGTTTTGTCATACTCGCAAACACCCTGAAAGATGAGGAGTTACAAACCCTGTCCGCAAAAGATATCAC
>Ga0209633_10002829_pt1 | contig 16450 bp, 11 predicted proteins | sample Cruoilmetagenom1_FD_187290 | JGI IMG/M metagenome (GOLD analysis project Ga0209633, IMG submission 187290) | Oil polluted marine microbial communities from Coal Oil Point, Santa Barbara, California, USA - Sample 1 (SPAdes) (version 2) | ecosystem: Environmental > Aquatic > Marine > Oil seeps ... | reverse complement strand
CCGTTACAGGATTCCGGAACAGACACGATTTGGCCTTTGTTGCCGACATCCGAGCCATCATAGTAGCTGGAATCAGAGTTCAGTAACTCCGTGTAGTTGCCGCTGGCAGGCACACCTACACAATAGTCGTTATGGGGGACGGGGGTAAAGTTGAGGACAACGACGATATAGCTATCACCATTCTTGCGCAGGTAACTCAGTACCGAGGCATCAGACGCGTTACAGTCAATCCACTCGAAACCCTCTTCACTGAAATCAAAACGATGTAGTTCAGACTTCTCACGATACAGGCGATTCAGGTCGCTTACGAGGGAAAGCATACCCCTGTGGCAGGCGAATTCGAGCAGGTGCCACTCAATGCTGGCATTAAAATCCCATTCATTTCCCTGGGCAATTTCATCGCCCATGAACAACAGCTTCTTGCCGGGAAAGGTGAACATGAAGGTGTACAGCAGCCGCAGGTTGGCGAAGCGTTGCCAGTCATCCCCGGCCTGCTTGTAAAGCATGGATTGTTTGCCGTGCACGACCTCGTCATGCGAGAAGGGCAGCATGAAATTTTCTGTGAAGGCGTACAACAATCCAAAAGTCAGATCGTTATGGTGGTATTTCCGGTGTATCGGGTCATGCGACATGAAGCGTAGTGAATCATGCATCCAGCCCATATTCCATTTCATGCTGAAACCGAGTCCGCCGGTATCAACAGGTCGGCTGACGCCAGGCCAGGCGGTTGATTCCTCGGCAATCATGACAGTGCCTGGATACTCGGCATGGGTAATGGCATTCAATTCCCGCAGAAAGGTTACGGCTTCCAGGTTCTCGCGCCCGCCGTATATGTTGGGTATCCATTCGCTGGGAGGGCGTGAATAGTCGTGGTAAAGCATGGATGCGACGGCGTCGACACGCAGGCCATCGATATGGAACTCTTCCAGCCAGTAGACGGCACTTGCGATCAGGAAATTCCTGACCTCATTGCGACCATAGTTATAGATCAGGGTACCCCAGTCATGGTGTTCGCCGCGTCGCGGGTCCATGTGTTCGTATAAAGCGGTGCCGTCGAAGTTTGCCAGTCCATGCGCATCCTTGGGGAAGTGGGCCGGGGCCCAGTCAAGCAGGACGCCTATCTGCTGCTGATGGCACTGTTCGACGAAGAAGCGGAAATCGTCCGGTTCGCCAAAACGGCTGGTAGGTGCAAAGTACCCGGTCGTTTGATAACCCCAGGAGGCATCCAGTGGATGTTCGGTGATGGGCAACAACTCAATGTGTGTGAAGCCGGCCTGCCTGACGTATTCAACCAGTTCTGTTGCCAGCTGGCGATAATTCAGAAAATTACCAAACTCGTCACGTTTCCAGGAGCCGAGGTGAACCTCATAGACGGATAGCGGGGCATGCTGCCAGTCGGAGTCATGGCGTTGCTGCATCCAGACCTCGTCCTGCCACTGGTATTCCATAGCTGGCGGCGGTACGCGTGAGGCATTTGCCGGACGCAGTTCGAACTGCTGCCCGTAGGGGTCCGTTTTTAATTGCAGGTCACCCTGACGGGTACGCAGCTCGTACTTGTAGGGTTGTCCAATACCCAGTCCGGGAATAAACAATTCCCATACGCCACTGCCACCCAGCACCCGCATCGGGTGACACCGTCCATCCCAGTTGTTGAAGTCGCCAACGACACTGACGCGTTCTGCTGAGGGTGCCCAGATTGCAAAGCGGACACCCGGTATATCATCAGCCTGATGTTTATGTGCACCCAGTATCCGGTATATGTGCCAGTGCCTGCCTTCTCCAAACAGGTGCAGGTCGAACTCGGATATTTGCGGCGGGAAACAATAAGGGTCATAGGCGACATGTTCTGCGCCATCGCTGTCTCGCCAGATCAGTCGGTAACGATCGGGGACCTGACTGGCAGGGCCATGCCATGCAAACAGGTCGGTGTTACCCATGCGCTGTAATGAGGCACCATTTTCAGCAATGCGTACCCAGGCTGCCCCGGGAATAAAGGCGCGGACCAGCACCTCATTAGCGTAGCTGTGTTTACCCAGCAGGGTAAACGGGTCGTGGTGGCGGGCTTCCAGCAGACGCTGAATGCCTGCGGAGATTTCAGCTGACAAGGGTTTGCCTGTTTCAGAATGCAACATTGATCAAGATCAAATTAATTATGAAAACCGGTTGTTAAAATCGAAATTTCTCTACCACATAACTATACAGTCAAAGGTCATGGCCATACAATACACCCAGTTTTTTAATGCCATGGACTGGACAGGTTAATCACTTCTAATATGTCAACTCACGAAACCCAACGCTATGATCGCCGCCTTACCCGCAGCACCCTTGCACTGATACTGGCAGGTGGCCGCGGTTCACGACTGCGGCAATTAACACTCTGGCGGGCCAAGCCGGCAGTCCCTTTCGGCGGGAAATTCCGCATTATCGATTTTCCGCTTTCCAACTGCCTGAATTCGGGCATCCGCATGATTGGTGTTCTGACCCAGTACAAGGCGCATTCACTGATTCAGCACATTCAGAATGGCTGGAGCTTTCTCCGCGGTGAATTTAAGGAATTCATTGAGTTGTTGCCGGCGCAGCAGCGTATTCAGGATTCCTGGTACTCCGGCACGGCGGATGCAGTGTATCAGAACCTCGATATCATCCGCACGCACAAGCCGGACTACGTGTTGATTCTGGCGGGTGACCATGTCTACAAAATGGATTATGGGCCAATGATTGCCCAGCATGTCGATTCCGGCGCAGACATGACCGTGGGCTGTATTGAGGTGCCACTCGAGGAAGCGAAGGCATTCGGTGTGCTTTCAGTCGATATCGACGGGCGCGTCACCGAGTTCAGGGAAAAACCGGCAGAACCGCAGTCCATGCCCGGTGAGGAGGACAAGGCGCTGGCCTCCATGGGTATCTATATTTTTAATACGGCTTTTCTTTACGAGCAACTCATCAAGGATGCCGATTCAACCTCTTCAACACATGATTTTGGTCACGACATTATTCCTCAGCTGATCAAAAAATACCGGGTATTCAGCTACCCGTACCGGGATGCGCACCTTGGTCAGAGTGCCTACTGGCGTGATGTGGGTACGGTAGATGCGTTCTGGCAGGCAAATCTCGAGCTGATCGGGGTACTTCCGGAGTTGAATCTTTATGATGAACAGTGGCCTATCTGGACTTACCAGGAGCAGTTGCCGCCTGCGAAGTTTATTTTTGATGATGATGATCGGCGTGGCATGGCACTGGATTCGATGGTTTCAGGCGGCTGTGTTATCTCCGGTGCCACGGTACGGCATTCTTTGCTATTTTCAGATGTTCGGGTCAATTCCTATGCGGTACTGAAGGATGTCGTGGCCTTGCCCAATGTCCAGATTGGCCGAAATTGCCGCATTACCAAGGCGGTTATCGACAAGTGGTGCGATCTCCCCGATGGTACGGTGATCGGAGAAGACCCGGAGCAGGATGCAGAACGTTTTTATGTCAGCCCGGGCGGCGTGGTACTGGTAACACCGGAAATGCTCGGCCAGCAGTTCCATCATGTCCGCTGACTCCCCGCTTAATATTGTTATCTGCTGGCACATGCATCAGCCGCAGTACTGCGACCTGGTCAGTGGCACCTACCAGCTGCCCTGGACCTATCTGCACGCGACCAAGGATTATATCGATATGGCGGCGCACCTTGAGGCGGTGCCGGAATCCCGGGCAGTGGTCAACTTTGCACCGGTTCTGCTGGAGCAATTGTCAGACTATGCCGGCCAGATAAACGGGTTTCTGTCAGAGCACAAGGGGATTCGTGACCCGCTACTGGCGGCGCTGGCATGTGCTGTGTTGCCAAGTAACAAGGAACAGCGGATGGAGCTGGTAAGCGCCTGCTTGCGGGCCAATGAGCTGCGTTCAATAAAACGTTTTGAGCACTACCAGAAGCTTGCCGAGATGGCCGGGTGGTTTCAAAAACACCCTTCCGGCATGTTGTATGTCGGTGACCAGTTTATTACGGATCTGCTGGTGTGGTATCACCTTGCCTGGATAGGTGAGACGGTACGGCGCAGTAATATCCTGGTAAAGCAGTTGATGGAGAAGGGGACGGGCTTCACATTACATGATCGTCGCCAGTTACTGAAACTGATTGGCGAGTTGCTGTCCAGTGTCATTGATCGTTACCGCAAGCTGGCAGACAAGGGCCAGATTGAACTATCCATGTCGCCCTATGCACATCCGATATTGCCACTGTTGCTGGATATTGATTGCGCGCATGATGCCATGCCGGATGTCTCCATGCCAAAGTTGCAGAATTACCCCGGTGGCAAGGAACGTGCTGATTGGCACATCAAGGAAGGCATCGCCACGTTCGAGCAATATTTCGGGACCCGTCCGACCGGTTGCTGGCCTTCGGAAGGTGGCGTCAGTGCGGCGGCCTTGCAGCAACTTGAATCGCATGGATTTGCCTGGGCGGCGACGGGAGAGTCAGTGTTTCGTCACAGTCAGGCAAATGCTGAAAACGTATCACTGGCCGGTTGCAGTCTGTACCAGGGGTTCAGGGTTGCCGAGGGTGATCTGGCATGTTTTTTCCGGGATGACGGGCTCTCTGACCTTATCGGGTTTACCTACTCGGACTGGCATGCCGATGATGCCGTCGCTAACCTGATCGATCATCTGGAGAACATTGCTGTCAGTACCCGTGAACAGGACAATCCGCTGGTCTCCATTATCCTGGATGGCGAAAATGCCTGGGAGCATTTCCCTGAAAATGGCTACTATTTTCTCAACACACTCTACCAGCGTCTGTCAGAGCATCCAGATATTCACATGACGACTTACTCGGAATATCTGGCATCTGCCCGTAATCAGCCAAACATCAAGAAACTCGTCAGCGGTAGCTGGGTTTACGGGACATTCTCAACATGGATCGGTGACAAGGACAAGAACCGTGGCTGGGACATGCTGGGCGATGCCAAAAAAGTGTTTGACATAACGGTGGCGGAGAACAGCCTCAGTGGTGAGCAGATGCTGGCTGCCCAGCATCAATTATCCATCTGTGAAGGTTCTGACTGGTTCTGGTGGTTCGGGGATTATAATTCTGCAGATACGGTGAGTGATTTTGAACGCCTGTTCCGTATGCACCTGTCCAACCTTTACACCTTGCTGGGGAAAGAACCACCTGAATATCTGGCGTCGGTCTTTGCCCACGGTGGTGGCAGCCCGGCCCAGACTGGCGTGATGCGTAAAGGCCAGTACACGGGATAACCAGCTGACACGATATTCGTGTACTCCCCCCTGACACAACGCCGAGCAGGCGTACTGTTACACCCGACATCATTGCCTGGCAAACGTGACCAGGGTGATCTGGGGGAGAACGCACGCCGTTTTGTTGACTTCCTGCAAGCGGCAGGCATGACAGTTTGGCAAATGCTGCCGCTGGGTCCGACACATGCTGACCGGTCTCCCTATCAGTGCCTGTCGGTGCATGCCGGTAACAGGGCGCTTGTCAGCCTCGATGACCTGATTGCAGATGGCTGGCTGGACGTAACGGCAGCCAGCGAACAGCCCTTCGACGAAAGTTTGCGGCAGGCCCGGTCAGACTTTGAGGCCTCGGCTGCAACAGCAGACAAAACAGCCTATCGCGAATTCAGACGCACACATGCCTGCTGGCTGGATGACTATTCACTCTATCAGGCGATCCGTGCGACACAGGGCGCTGTTCCCTGGTACCAGTGGCCGACAGCACTGCGTGATCGGGACCCGGTGGCCCTGGTCAGTTTCAGCGCTACCCAGGCCGGATTAATCGAACAAACCTGTTTCGAACAATACCTGTTTTTTCGACAGTGGTTTGCGTTGCGGGACTATGCTCATCAACGCGGCATTGTCCTGTTTGGTGATATGCCCATCTATGTGGCGCATGACAGCGCGGATGTGTGGGCGAACAGGGAGCTGTTCACCATTGACAGTTCTGGCGAGCTCGAGGTCGTCGCCGGTGTGCCTCCGGATTATTTTTCCGAGACCGGGCAGCGCTGGGGTAACCCGCTTTATCGCTGGGACAGGGTCAATGCACAGGATTACAGCTGGTGGCTGGATCGATTCAGAACACAGCTGGCAATGTTCGATATTCTCCGTCTCGACCACTTCCGGGGGTTCGAGAAATACTGGGAAATACCGGCTGCAGCCGAGACGGCGGTTGACGGACACTGGGTCGCAGGACCCGGGGCTGCATTGTTTGAACGTCTGCAGCAGGAGTTTGGTGACTTGCCGCTGGTCGCCGAAGACCTGGGCATCATCACGCCGGAAGTAGATGCCTTGCGGCTGGCATTCGGTTTTCCGGGCATGAAGATACTCCAGTTCGCCTTCGATGGTGGTGATGACAATCCCTATTTACCGCAAAACCACGAACCCTTGTCCGTCGTTTATACAGGGACGCATGATAATGACACCACGCTGGGCTGGTATGAGCATCTGGATGATGCCGGCCGGCAAAAGGTAAATAAACATATGCCTGCCGACATGCCAGAGATGCCCTGGGCACTGATCAAAACGGCGCTTGAGTCAACATCGCGGCTTGCCATTATTCCGCTGCAGGACCTGCTGGAACTGGACAGTGGTGCACGCATGAATACGCCCGGCACATCCAGCGATAACTGGAACTGGCGTTTTACCCGGGAGCAGGTTTCACCAGACCTGGCCCGGGAGGTCCGTACTCTCGCCGGGCAGGCAGGTCGGATTCCCGAATAAATCGGGTGTCCGCTATAGCCAGAGTATGTGGCCGGTCTCAAAGGGGTGGCTGAGCAGGGGATGGCTTGGATACAACCGCAGTTTATAGAACTGCAGACCGGACAGCGGTGGTACCAGGTCGATACCAAACAGGGTGTGACCCTCCTCGTTGCGACCTTTGGGAGTTAGCCGGACGTGTTCGTGTTCCTGGAATGCTTCATGGGCTGATTCGGTGCCGACAATACATTCCAGCAGGACATCGTCAGTTGTTAACTCACCAAGATCCACGGCAACCTCGATCCCGAGGCTGTCGCCAGCCATCAGTTCGGTTGAATGATTGTCGGTACGTCGAAGCGTTACATTTGACCAGGCCTGGTTGACCTTTGCCTTCCAGGCAGCGAGCTCCTTCGCGCCCTTGTAGTCGTCAGCGCACAATCTGCTGTTCTGGCGGCTGGCCGGGGCATAAAAACTTTTGATGTAGTCCCTGACCATGCGCTGTGCATTAAAGTTAGGAATCGCTGATTTCATAGAGGCCTTGGACATCTTTACCCAGCTTGCAGAAAAACCCTGGCTGTTGCGTTCATAGTAAAGTGGGGAAATCTTGCTTTCGAGCAGCCCCAGCAGTTCATTGGCTTCTTCACTGTTGCGATATTCCACGTCAAAATGCGGGTCATGTGGCGTAATTGCCCAGCCATTCTCGCCGTTGTAGCCCTCGGCCCACCAGCCATCCAGTACGCTCAGGTTGATCACGCCATTCATGCCGGCCTTCTGGCCTGAGGTACCGCTGGCCTCCAGCGGATATTCGGGGGTGTTCATCCAGACATCCACACCTGTCACCAGTTTGCGGCCGAGGGCGAGATCATAGCCTTCCAGCAGCAGTATATGGCCCATGAACTCAGGCTTGAGCGAGTATTCATGTATGGTCCTGATGAGTTGCTGTCCGGGTATGTCACTCGGATGTGCCTTGCCGGCGAAGATGAGCAGTACCGGGCGGTCCGGGTTCTTGAGAATCCGGCTGAGTCGTTCCGGGTCCGAGAACAGCAGGGTAGCACGCTTGTAGGTAGCAAAACGACGTGCAAAACCGACCGTGAGGATATCCGAGCCCGGTGACAGATGCCGGGTCATACGCTCCATCAATGCTTCGCTGCAGCCATTGCGGCGGTACTGATGCAATGCACGGCGCAGCACATTTTCGAACATTTCTGTTTTCAGTGACTGACGCAGGCTCCAGTAACTGTGATCGGGGATTTCGTCAATGCGCTCCCAGTAGTTTTCGTTCAGCAGCTCGTCACGCCAGGCCCGGCCGAAACGCATGTCATACAGGTTGGACCATTCACGCGCCAGGAAAGTCTGCAAGTGAACGCCATTGGTGACATAACTAATCGGGTTTTCCCGGTACGGCACTTCCGGCCAGATGTAATATTCCATTTTCGAGGCAACCGAGCCATGAATGCGGCTGACCCCGTTGTGAAAACGTGAGCCGCGCAAGGCCAGTGCCGTCTGATTGAAACTGCCCGGGTTGCCCGGCGTGGCCCCCAGTTGCAGGAACTGCTGCATGTCAATGCCGAGGTGCTTGATGTAGTCACGAAAGTAACCGGATATCAGATCATGTTCAAAGATGTCATGGCCGGCGGCCACCGGTGTATGGGTAGTAAATACGGTGCCGGCTGCAATAACCTCCAGTGCACAGGCAAAGTCAAAACCTTTCATGGTGCCTTCCCGGCAACGCTCCAGGATTTGAAAGGCCGAGTGTCCTTCATTGATGTGCCATACCGTTGGCCTGATGCCCAGTGCCCGCAAGGCGCGCACGCCACCGATACCCAGGACGATTTCCTGCTGTATGCGGGTATTCTTGTCACCGCCGTACAACTGGTGGGTAATGATACGATCGTGTTCCTGGTTTTCCTGCAGGTCACTGTCCAGCAAGTACAGCGTGATGTGCCCGGCCTGTGCACGCCATACGTGCAAATAAACCATGCGACCAGGGAATTCGATCTCGATCAGGAGTGGCTTGCCCTCTTTGTCAACGGCCTGGGTAACAGGCAGGTCATGAAAGTCCGAGGGTGAATAATGTGATATCTGATTGCCATGCTCATCAATGGTCTGGTTGAAATAGCCCTGGCGATAGAGGATGCCGACGGCAACAAACGGAATACACAGATCGCTGGCGGCCTTGCAATGATCGCCGGCAAGAATACCCAGACCACCGGAATAGATGGGCAGGCTTTCATGGAAGCCGAACTCTGCACAGAAATAGGCAATCAGGTCTTCATCGGGATTTATGTGTGCACTGACAGCGGGGCTTATGCTCTGCTGGTGATAGGTATCAAAGGCTGACAGTACCCGTTGGAAATCCTCCAGGAAAACCCGGTCATTTGCTGCAGCTTCCAGTTTTTGCTGGGAAACACGGCGCAAAAATGTTTTGGGATTATGGCCGGAACTGCTCCAGAGGTCCTTGTCAAGCCGGATAAACAGGCGCCGGACCTGCCGGTCCCAGCTGTAGAAAAGGTCGTTGGCCAGGTCTTCCAGTCGCTGCAGTGCTTCAGGAATGCGTGGTTGTACTTCAAGTGTAAAGCGTGTACCTGACATTTATCGAACCTGTGTAGTGAATAATTGTTGTAAAAAAGCCGTATATCGCCTGGCGATAAAATTGGTGCCGAGGGCGAGAGTCGAACTCGCACGGTATTGCTACCGGTGGATTTTGAGTCCACTGCGTCTACCAGTTCCGCCACCCCGGCGATAAGCAAAAGCGTGTCGAGCTTATCGGAAGGTCGCCTAGTATAAAGATTCCCCGCGTGCGGGCAAGCACCAGCACGAACAACGCCTGTGCTAACATTCAGCGGCATGTTGCGCGCAGACTTCAATTACGATCTTCCCGAGGCACAAATTGCAACGCATCCCTGCGAGAAACGCAGTGCCAGCCGCTTGTTACGGGTTATACCGGATACCGATCAGCTTGTGGATGGACAGTTTACTGATTTCCCCGGGTTACTGAACCCTGGCGACCTGCTGGTCTTCAATGATACGCGTGTGATTCCGGCGCGCCTGCGGGGCCACAAGGCGTCCGGTGGCAAGGTAGAAGTACTGGTTGAACGTATCACCGGCAGGCATCAGGTACTGGCACACGTGCGGGCGAGCAAATCGCCGCGAGCGGGCAGCAGCCTGCAACTTGAAGGCGATGCTGTCGCGCAAGTTGTTGAACGTGTGAATGATTTGTTTAGGCTGGAATTCTCTGGCAAAGACAGTGTGCTGGATATTCTGGAGACCCACGGCCACATGCCGTTGCCGCCTTACATCAGGAGAGACGACGGTTTACTGGACCGGTCGCGTTATCAGACGATTTATGCACAAACACCGGGAGCAGTCGCGGCACCCACGGCCGGCCTGCATTTCGATGCCGGCATCATGGAAAAGATTCGGGCGCGTGGTATCGATATGGCCTTTGTGACGCTGCATGTCGGTGCAGGTACCTTTCAGCCGGTCCGCGTTGAAAACCTTGATGACCATGTGATGCATGAGGAGTATCTGGAAGTCGATGCGGCTATCTGTGACAGGATAGCGGCAACACGCAGCAGGGGCGGGCGTGTCGTGGCAGTTGGAACGACAGTGGTGCGCAGTCTTGAAACAGCCTGCCGGAATGGTGTGCCTGAGCCATATAAAGGCGAGTCGAACCTGTTTATAACACCCGGCTACCGTTTTCAGTGTGTGGATGCAATGCTGACAAATTTTCACCTGCCGGAGTCAACCCTGCTAATGCTGGTGTGTGCCTTTGCGGGTTACCCGCGCATGATGGCAGCCTATCGCCATGCGATTGATCAAAATTACCGTTTTTACAGCTATGGTGACGCCATGTTTATCACTTCACGTGACCTGCACGGGGTTGCCCCTGAATGAAGTTCACCTGTTCACAGACTGACGGCCAGGCACGCCGTGGCCGGTTAAGCTTCGACCGTGGCGAGGTTGAAACACCGGCATTCATGCCGGTTGGCACCTACGGCACAGTCAAGGCAATGACGCCGGAGGAGGTCTCTGCTACAGGAGCGCAGATCATTCTCGGCAACACCTTTCATCTTATGCTGCGACCGGGCACGGAGATCATTAATCTACACGGCAGCTTGCATGATTTTATGCACTGGGGCGGGCCCATTCTGACAGATTCCGGCGGTTTCCAGGTATTCAGTCTGGATGCATTACGCAACATTACCGAGGAGGGTGTCACCTTCAGTTCACCGGTGAATGGTGACCGGGTGTTCCTGGGGCCGGAAGAGTCCATGCAAGTGCAGCGGGCACTGGGCGCGGATATTGTCATGATCTTTGATGAATGCACACCCTGGCCGGCGACTCCCGAAGAAGCGCGGGTTTCCATGGAACTTTCCCTGCGCTGGGCGCGCCGCAGCCGCATGGCACACGCTGATAATCCGGCCGCACTGTTTGGTATCGTTCAGGGTGGTATGTATACAGATTTGCGACTGGCCTCGCTCGAAGGCCTGCAGGAAATCGGTTTTGACGGCTACGCCCTCGGTGGGCTGTCAGTGGGCGAAACGAAGGCAGAACGTGAACGTGTACTCGGGGGCACCGTGGCGGCCATGCCCGCAAATGCGCCGCGCTACCTGATGGGGGTAGGGACGCCTGAAGATATTGTCGAAGCCGTCTATGCCGGTATTGACATGTTTGACTGTGTCTTGCCGACCCGTAATGCCAGGAACGGGCACCTGTATGTCTCCGACGGGGTTGTCCGACTCCGCAACAGCGCCAATAAAACCGATACCGGTCCCGTGGATGCCGCTTGCGGCTGTTATACCTGCCGGAATTACAGCCGTGCTTACCTGCATCATCTGGACAAATGTAATGAAATTCTCGGCTCCCGCCTGAATACCCTGCATAACCTGACTTATTACCAGGATCTAATGGCCGGGCTGCGAACAGCCATCGAGGATCAGTCGTTGCAAGCGTTTCGCAAGGATTTTTATGATCGGCGGGGCCAAATGGCACCGTCTATGCCATAATACGGCGCTTTTACCGGGGCAGTTGACCTTGGCGGGATCTGTACCCTCACTTTCAGTATGAACAATGGAGAGAATCAAGGCATGAATTTCTTTATATCTGATGCGCTCGCCGCAGATCCGCTGGGGGGGCAGGGCGATGCCCTGACCAGTTTTTTACCCCTGATCTTTATTTTTGTCGTGTTCTATTTTCTGCTGATACGTCCGCAGAGCAAGAAGGCGAAAGAGCACAAGCAAATGGTCGAAGCCCTCGCCAAGGGTGATGAGGTCGTGACCAACGGTGGGCTACTGGGTCGCATCGTCAAGGTGGGTGATAATTTTGTCGAACTGGAACTTGCAGAAGGCACGACAGTGAAGTTGCAGCGCGGTGCGGTCGGCAGCCTCATGCCCAAGGGAACAATAAAAGGGCTGTAGGCCCGGAAAGGATCTTTACGCTTATGATGAACCAGTATCCCGCGTGGAAATACCTGCTGCTGATCTTTATATTGGTCGTTGGTGTGATTTATGCGTTGCCCAATCTGTACGGTGCTGATCCGGCCTTGCAGATATCCGGTAGCCGTAACAATGAAGTAGATGCCGCAGTTACCACCCGATTGACCAGTGCGCTTGAGGCAGCTGAGATACCCGTGAAAGAGGTTGAGTTGGCGCCCGGAAAATTATTGCTGCGCTTTAATGATACCGGGGCACAACTCAAGGCCGTCGATTACATCAAATCCGAGCTGGGGACCGGTTATATTGTCGCCCTGAATCTGGCGCCGGCCGTTCCGGCCTGGCTGGAATCATTTAACGCCTTGCCCATGTATCTTGGTCTCGATTTGCGCGGCGGGGTGCACTTCCTGATGGAAGTCGACATGGATGCCTCGGTCAAGCAGGCCATACAACGCTATAGCGGTACGCTGCGGACACTGTTGCGTGAGGACAAGATTCGTTATGCAAGCCTGCGGGCAGAAGAGCTCGGCGTGCGCATTATGCTCCGTAGCGAGGCGGACCGGGAGCAGTCACGTGATTTACTGCATAAGGAATATCCGACACTGATCATTGACGATATCGACGATGCCAAAAATCCGGGTTTGCTGGTAATGATAAGCGAGCAGGAAGTGCGTGATATCGAGAAGTTCGCCCTGCAGCAGAATATTCTTACCCTGCGCAATCGTGTCAATGAGTTGGGTGTCGCTGAACCGGTTATTACGCAGCAGGGGTCGAACCGAATCGTTGTGCAGTTGCCGGGGGTCCAGGACACGGCTGCAGCGAAGCGTATTCTGGGCGCAACCGCCACACTGGAATACCGCGCCGTTGATTACGAACATGATGTACAGGATGCGCTGGCCGGTAATGTCCCTGCAGGCTCACGGATCTACTATGAGCGGAGTGGCAAGCCCTTGTTGCTGAAGAAAACGGTGATTGCCACCGGTGACCAGATTACCAATGCGAGTTCCGGTCTTGATCAGCAGAATGGTTCCCCCATGGTGAACGTGTCTCTGGACGCCAAGGGTGGTAAAAGCATGCTGAAATTCACCAAAAAGAACGTTGGCAAGCCAATGGCGGTGGTGTTCATCGAGAACAAGACCGAGACCAGTCTGGTTGACGGCGTACCGGTGAAGTCCACCAAAAAAGTCGAAGAGGTCATCAGTGTTGCCACCATTCGTGGTGTTTTCAGCAACCGTTTCCAGACCACCGGTCTGGACAGCCCACAGGAAGCACATGAACTGGCCCTGCTGTTGCGCTCTGGCGCGCTGGCTGCACCGATTGAAATCGTAGAGGAACGTACCGTCGGGCCAAGTCTGGGCAAGGACAACATTGAGCAGGGCTTTAAATCGGTCATGATCGGCTTTCTTGCCGTGCTGGTGTTTATGGCGCTGTATTACAGGGTTTTCGGGCTGGTTGCTGATATTGCGCTGGCGCTGAATCTCGTCATAATTGTTGCCGTGCTGTCCATGTTGCAGGCCACCCTGACCATGCCCGGTATCGCGGGTATCGTGCTCACGGTGGGTATGGCCGTCGATGCCAATGTGCTGATCTTTGAGCGTATTCGAGAAGAACTGCGTAACGGCAATAGTCCACAGGCCAGCATACAAGCAGGTTATGAGAAGGCCTTTTCCACCATTGCTGATGCCAATGTCACCACCCTGATAGCAGCTGTGGTGCTGTTGAGCTATGGCACCGGCGCCATCAAGGGATTTGCCGTGACACTGTCAATCGGTGTTGTCACGTCCATGTTAACCGCCATTTTAGGCACGCGCGCGGTCATTAACCTGATTTATGGTGGCCGGCGACGCGTGTCCCGGCTGTCAATCTGATTGCCTGAAGGATTAAATAACGATGCAACTATTAAAAGGAAAGCTGGCGATAGATTTCATGGGCAAGCGGCGTTATGCCATGATCCTGTCAGCCGTGGTGCTGGCTATATCCATCGGTGCACTGGTCACCAAGGGTCTGAATTTTGGTGTTGATTTTACCGGGGGTACCTTGATCGAGGTAGGCTATCCGGAGGCGGTAGAACTGGACGGCATACGTGACGCACTGGCGGCATCCGGCTTTGAGGGTGCGCAGGCACAGCACTTCGGCTCGTCACGCGATGTGCTGGTACGCATAGCACCGCAGGCTGGTAAAGACACCGTGGAACTCAGCGAGAATGCCTTGAGCGTGTTACGCCAGCAAAATGCCAGCATGGAAATGCGGCGGGTTGAGTTTGTCGGTCCCCAGGTAGGTGAGGAGCTTACCGAACAGGGTGCCCTGGCCATGATTTATGCGCTGATCGGTATTCTTATTTACATCATGGTAAGGTTTCAGTGGCGTTTTGCACCGGGTGCGGTTGTTGCGCTGGTGCATGATGTGCTGATCATTATCGGTTTTTTTGCCCTGTTCCAGTTTGATTTTGATCTTACCGTGCTGGCTGCGTTGCTGGCGGTCATCGGTTATTCACTGAATGACACCATCGTGGTGTTTGACCGTATTCGCGAGAATTTTCGCAAGATGCGCAAGGGCACCGCTGTCGAGGTCATCAATACGTCAATCAACCAGACATTCTCACGAACCTTGATGACCTCCATTACGACGTTGCTGGTTTTAATGTCCCTGTTTGTATTTGGCGGGGAGGTGATTCACACCTTCTCGCTTGCCCTGATACTGGGCATTGTGGTGGGTACCTATTCTTCAATTTACGTTGCCAGTGCAGTGACTCTGGCGCTGGGTGTGACCAAGGCAGATTTGATGCCGGCCAAGGTTGAAGTAAAAGAGGGCGACGGCAGCAGCGTGTGAGCAGCTGAAATATTCAGCCCGGTTACGCGACACTGCGCAACCGGGCTATTACGATTGACTTGTTAGGGGCTACTTCTTGCCTGTTCCCGGGAACGGGATGACGGTGGCATTTTCCGGTACGCTATTTTCAGCTTCCTCGACGGCGAGGATCTCCATCCTGCCGGCTTCACTGCCACTGCAGGCCTCGGCGGTAAAACCTTGCATGCCATGCAACACATCGCGCATGATCATTTCCAGTGCAGCACCATTAATTCTTTTGCTGTTCAATTTGTTTCTCACTCCCGTGTTGTGGTATCCGGCTGTCAGTATGTCCGCAGTGTAAACTACACTTGCGTCTCACACTGCCTATTGCATCGGCGCAGTTGCGGCAAACTTGAACGGGTGGCGAGGCCTGCAGGGTAGAGAATATTTCTGTAAAAACAAGTAGTTAAAGAGTTCCTTTGTATCTTTTTCCAGCGTTTCTGTCAGCCAAGTTCTGCGGACACGAATGGTCGAATCGTTTTCAGGATTTCCGCAAATAACTTGGGATTCCCGGCCACAATGTTGCCGCTTTCCAGGTGATTGTCACCACCTGAAAAGTCACTGGAAAGCCCTCCGGCCTCTTGTATCAGCAGCACGCCGGCAGCCATATCCCAGATATTCAGGCCGATCTCCCAGAAACCATCCAGGCGTCCGCTTGCCACATAGGCAAGATCGAGTGCAGCGGACCCGGCGCGTCGTATTCCGGCAGCTTGCGGAAATAAAGCCCGGAACATATCAAGATAGGTGTCCAGGTGTTGTTGTGACTTGAACGGAAAGCCGGTACCGAGCAGTGAGCCTTCCAGTGTATTGCGTTTCGTGACACGAATTCGCCGGTCATTCAGTGTGGCCCCGGCACCACGGGTTGCGGTGAAAAGCTCCTGACGCAGGGGATCATAAATGACAGCCTGTTCCATACGCCCCTTGTGGCGCAGGGCAATGGAAACAGCAAACTGAGGGAATCCATGCAGAAAGTTTGTAGTGCCATCCAGGGGATCAATAATCCACTGGTATTCATTACCTTCCTGAAGGCCGCTTTCCTCGGCAAGGATACCGTGATCGGGAAATGCCTTGCGCAAGATAAAAATGATTTCCTGTTCGGCCTGCCGGTCGACCTCGGTAACAAAATCGTTGCGGTCTTTTGTGTGTACAGCCAGTGTATCCAGCTTTCCAAGATTACGAATGATGACGTTACCGGCACTGCGGGCGGCACGGACGGCAATGTTAAGAGTGGGGTTCATGATGTTTTCCTGTGTAAAACTCAAGTACTCATTTAAACTGATAAAAGCGGATTCCGAGAAGAATTATGCCGTGTGCCAGTCTTCTATTTAATGGCCACGGAATCCACGGAAGAACACGGAAAAATAAATGCTTTAATAGAAATATTTTCGTGTTTTTCGTGGATTCCGTGGCGATAATGTCTTTTTGGTAGTAAGAATGGTTTTTTCACCGGCTGATGAGATTGCCCAGTATCT
>Ga0209633_10002828_pt1 | contig 16451 bp, 13 predicted proteins | sample Cruoilmetagenom1_FD_187290 | JGI IMG/M metagenome (GOLD analysis project Ga0209633, IMG submission 187290) | Oil polluted marine microbial communities from Coal Oil Point, Santa Barbara, California, USA - Sample 1 (SPAdes) (version 2) | ecosystem: Environmental > Aquatic > Marine > Oil seeps ... | reverse complement strand
GCCATCATCAAAAAGCCATGCTAAACACTTACTTATCGGTATGAAACGATAAAAAATCCAACGAGACTGTTACCGTTCAGTTGGAAGCGCGATGTCTGCCTCTCTGTTTGCACATAAGGGTAATTTCATGGGTGGCAAGATCAGCCTGAGCGGAGTGGAGCGAGTACAGACAAGATGATTGCTCTTATCATGGGCGGGGGAAATCGCCCACTAGTAGGGTGGGATCTATAAAATTAGATTGCAAACGAATATCAAGTGGGATGGGTTATGAATAAATTGGCTGCAAAAAATTTTCGCGCATGGGCTATCGCATGTTTGGGGGCAGGACTGCTTGCAGCCTGCGGCGTACCGGGGGCAACCATGTTGTCCAAGGGCGATCTGGCATTTGATACGGCCAAAATTTTTACCAAAAAACGCGTCGCGGTTGAGACAGGCGGCATGCCTGATTTCCGCGCCAAGGAACCCACCGAAGGAATGATGGTCGGCGGCATGGCTGGCCAGATTGCAGCGGCGAGTTTTGGCAATGAAATAGTTGAAAATAACGCCGTGCCCAATCCTTCCCAGCAGGTTGGTGACGCCATCATTGCCTCCCTTGCCGGTCGCGGTATGAGACCCGCCCCAAACCGTCTCGCCGCCGATCTCGTAATCGAAATCGTTACATATAAATGGACAATCGCCACCTTCGCCCAGGATCCAAGTCGCTATTATATCGTCTTTAGCTCCGTTGCGCGTATGAAGGATTCAAGCTCTGAAGAAGTCCTGGGCCAAACATCATGCAAAAACGTGGTCACCGATTCGCAAGCGGGCACTGCTCCCACCTATGAAGAGATGATGGCCAATGGCGCGGCACGTCTGAAGATTGAAATGCTTGAGGTTACAAAAAAATGCGCTGACCAGATTGTCGCCAAATCACTGGTCTGACAATAACCTCTGTGTGTTAAAAACGCGCACAACCCTCATCCTGAAGTAGAGGTGCAAATTGCCGTGCAGCTCATGTCTCGAAGGATGGACCAATACACATCCCTAAACAAAAACGCCACCTCGGGGGAGCGAGGTGGCGTTTGCTATCCATGTCTGGCGGGGAGAGCGCCAGACCTTTAGTGTTTGTCTGGCGGGGAGAGCGCCAGACCTTTAGTGTTTTGTCTGGGGGGAGAGCGCCAGACCTTTAGTGTTTGTCTGGCGGGGAGAGCGCCAGACCTTTAGTGTTTGTCTGGCGGGGAGAGCGCCAGACCGTCAGTTAACAAACTGTTATGCACATGATAATGCATTTAACGTGCCATTAATCATGCCCCAAATCATATCCCAAAATGGGCAATTTTCCACGATTTCATATTGCTGGCATATTCCATTGCCCCAAAAAAAAACGCCCTCTGTATCAAATTAAGAGGGCGTTTTAAATATGCACGCGTACCTGGAATTTATCGGAAGGAGAAAACCTGTAACGGTGCGGGTTTTACCAAAGCATTCAGCCAAGCATGTTTTTGATCATTTGATCACGCTTGGAGACCTTGTTTTTCTTGCGTGCGTTTACCTGAGCCGCGAGATCATCCAGCGTCGGAATAGGACGCGCTGCATAAAGCTCCTCAACTGAATAGTCATTTGAGAGAAGCATTCTGTCGACCTCAGATTTTAGCTCCTTGCGGTTTTCCAGACGGCGCGTGTCGTAAAGCGCTTCAAGATGGGTGATCCAGTTTTTGAGTTGACGCGGGCTGGCACCTGATGCCATTTCGTCAATTGCATCAATATTCAGATCAATGCCGTTTTTGGACAAAATCGAAGGATGTCGATTGCCGCCATTGGTTTTGGCCGCACCATTTTTGCCTTGCATACTTGTCTGTTTCACACTGTTTTCATTGCTCATTATACGTATCTTTCTTTCAAAATTCCATTTCAGGCGATTGCCAAAAAATCAAACAGTTAGTGGCTCGCAGTTGATGGTGCACCATTTGTCTTGCTCGAAGCAGTGCTGGCACCTGAATTCAGCGTCTTCGCTGAGGTCGTTGAGGGTGCATCGACACCAACTCCATCATATTTGGCCTGATAGGATTTTCCCTTGAAAATGGCGCCGTCCTCAATCGAAAGCGACTCGTGGTAAATGTCACCCTCAACATAAGCGTCCTTGTCGAGTACAACCCGACCGCCAATGACCGTGCCTTCGACCTGACCGCTGATAAATACCTCTTTGGCCTTGAAGTTGCCTTCAACCTGCGCCAGCGGGCCAACGCGAATAGATGCGGCCTGAATATCGCCGACAAAATTGCCTTCGATCAGGACGTCGCCTTCTGAGTAGGCATTACCGACGATGGTAATTCTACGGCAGATAACGGAGTTGGAAAGAGTGTCGCCGATTTCGATATGTGAGGACATGGGTGCCTTTTCTGCAATGTTATGGGTTGAAGGAGAAGCTGTTGCTGGGATATCCGGTTTGCTGTTAAACATGGAGGGCCTCGCTAATGATGATAAAGATGGGCATTTGCTGCTCAGTGACAAAAAAGCAATAAGCGTGCCAGAAATTGACTGGCTCAGGGTTGAATTTCTTTCACACAAGCGCAATGTCGGGAGTGGGAATAGTAAGTAAGGACGATTTGAGGGGCATGATCCGGAAAATTTTGTATTTGGCGCTGATCGGGTTTTCGCTCATCTGGGGTGCCCGCAATGTTCTTGGCCTCGATCCTGGAATCGGGGTCAATTTGACACGCTATCTGCCAGAGATCGCGTTTATCAATGCCATACCCCCAATAGTGTCGCTAGTCATTGGGTGGTCATGCCTTGGCCTGACGGCACTTGCATACATCATCGGCCTGGTGAAGGTTTATTTGAACGCAGGACAGGACCCATGGCGTGCCATCCTTTTTTCGGTGGCGTTGATTGTGGTCGGGATTGGTGGGGTATTTTACTGGATGCAGCTCTCGGGCCTGATCGACAGTGCGTCATTAAATCTGATCGCGGTTATGGTCGCGCCCTTCACGCCAGCCTTGCTGGTCTTACCATTTATCACAACATTCAAGGCGTTTCTGGCATCTGACGGAATAGACTGAAACTATTGGAGGTCACGCCCAGAATGGTACTGGGATACACGGATTTGCAATCCGGTATAGAAACTCCCCCACTATTTGTAATTTTGAAGCTTTCTAGACTGCTCTTAAGGCCTGGGTAGCACTGACCTGCTACCTCATAACCGGATTGTGCAAAACTTATGAATGAGGGCAAGTTGGGGAGCAGGCCAGAGATTGTGCAAGTTATGAAAGCTTTTTACTCGCTGTCAGAGCCTTTTAAGATTTCGCTCTCTATTTCGCTCAACCGTTGATCAAAAAGATCCGTACATTTCGAGGTGCTTTCCACCCATTCTTCGAGGGTTTCAGGTCGTTTCTCAACGACAACATCCTCGCCCTCATCCATGTCTTTTGGCTTGAATTTGCACAATGGCTCCGCGGCGTCAATTTTCTTGTCGTCAGTCATTGCGGGTCCTCCGGGATGTATTGCACGTGGTCATTTTCAATCAAATGGCTTCCATAGGTCTATGCCGGTTTGATGACATGGTCCAAACCCGCATCATGAAGAGCTGCAATCAAAAACTTTGAATATTTCTGGTCGGTTCCAAGAATGTGTTTACGCAGCCAGTCAACAAGAAAACGCAGCACCTCGACACCGACGCCCGCTTCCCCCTTCTGCCATCGGTCCTGCAGATCAATGACCTGTTTGAGCAGTGCCTGATGTTGAGCCTTGTGCGGCTCTGCATCGGGATATCCAAATTGATCGAATAATTCTTCCTCATAGGCAAAATGTGTATCCGCATAATCGATTAAAGTGTCAAAAATTTCCGAAAGCAGTTCGTTGCTACTTTTGTGCTCAATTGCCATAGCGAGGAGATTTATCGCGCGAATGAGTATCTTATGTTGTCTATCTATAAGATCAATACCAACACTTAACTCGTCGCTCCATTCCATGAACGCCATCAGTTATTTTCCTTTAGCTATCTATTTGCAAGTTTGTCCGGGCGCTGGGTCGTCAACCCATTTATGACCAGCACACTGGTCTTATCGGAACTGGTTATCATTCACCATTGCGTATTTCCGTAAGTCTCTTCGCGGCTTCTTTGTTGCCCTTCCGTGCTGCAAAATAATAGAGCACCTTGGCCCGGGTTATATCCGTTCTCACACCAAACAAATTAGGCATTTGATTGACGGTTTTTGGATCATAGGTTTTTGCGAGAGCAAGAGCGGCTGATACGCTTCCCTGACTGACTGCAAAATCAAGAACGCGTCGAGCGGCAATGATATCACCCTGTTCAAGAAGCGAATTGGCATTTGTTATCAGCTCTTTTTCTTCTGCTGATGCCAATTTAGGCACTGGAGCCTGAAGCGGTTGCTGGCTGATGGTGGGTTTTGGTGCCGTTTGTACGGGTTTAGCCGCTGGCTGTACGGCTTTAGGTAAAATGGTAGCTCTGAAAGTGCCACTATGAATGGCTATTCCTTCACCATTGAAGACTTCAACTTGCGCGTTTATGTAGCCGGTGAAATCCGCTGGCGCGATCATTTTAATCCCGGTTAAGTCTCTCGCGGGAATAAGCCAGTCATTTCCCTTTTTCTGGCCGGTCGACAGAACCACTCCACGGGACATTCGTGATAAACGGACAATTGAACCTGGTGTTATCGGGAGGCTCGACAGGTCGATATCGAGACTGATGGGAGTCCCTGCAAAACCGAATACATCCCTGGCTATTCTTGTCTGAGCGGCGATAGGTGGCGTTCGCGCAATTTTCGACCTTTGGGATTGAGCGGATACATTATCGAATTCAGTCCTCAGCCAATCAACTCCATTTTCCAGGAGCACAACAGCCAATCCGGCTGCAAAACCAATAACCGCCAATTTACCCATAGATGCCCATGTGAATTCGCGAGGGCCTATACCAGTTGGTACGGCGTAATCCGGATCGTGTTTCAGCACTCCAATATCGCGTCGCAGTTCAGAAAGTGCGCTATAAAGTTCTCTGTCTGCACCACTTGCGCCAGCAATATTTGGCACACCCTGTTCGTGTTTTATGGCTTCGATATCTCGACGCAATTCAGCAAACATATCGTACATTTGCCGTTCTGCTGGAGGAGTATTCTGGTGGGATTGTTCCTGCCGTATGTCGTTTATATCCTGTCTCAATTGCGACAGGATCATATAAAGCTGATCATCTTCGTTTGCATAATTTTCTGACGCATCGATATTTTGCTGCGCAAATTGATTGTCGGTATTTTCTTCCGGCATTGATGCATTGGCGTTGTCGACAAGGTTGTCCAGAGAATCAAGTGAAGCAAGTAATGACCGGGACAGGTGAGTGATATTGCCGTCATCCGCCTCTCCGTAATTTTGCTCATCATTACTAGCCGGCCGGTCTGTTTGCTCAATATCGGCATCCTGAGGGTTGGTTTTGTCGTTTTTTGGTTCGCTCATGCGCTTACCCTCATATGATTTTCATTCACGTTCCACACCTGCAATCTTAAATTAAGATCCCTTTGATTGGTTCTATGCATATTTCTTACCAGGTTTTAAACCGAAGCCCCTTAATGAATGCTACTCCCCAATGCTGAAATGGGAGGATATTTTCTTTAAGCGTTAAACAGCCATTGTGGATCAATTTTTCAGAGCAAAGCTCTGCTAGTCAATCGTGTGCCAGTGGTGCAAAACCGAGACGAGATGGTTTGCGCAATTGTTTTGTATCTAGCCATACTTAATAACAGGATAATTTTCAGTGAGCCCGCTATGGGACGACGCTTCACTGAGTATTGTTCTCTTTTTGCCATTGGAAAAATTCCAGGAAAAGTTGTTTTCGATCTGTCGTGGCGAGCATTGTACTATCCACATTTCGGTCGCGCAGAAACTTGAAAAACAGAGCTTTTTTTGCGGGATCAAAGCTGTTTAGCTCCACCCGACCGGCTACTTTTTGTTCAGTTTTAGCGGCGGCTTCAGACTGTTTCTTGAGGCTGCGCTTCAGTTTTTCAATTCTGCTTTGCGTCGGTGGGAACCTGATCCAGCCAGGAACCGTAGCAGCGATATTCATATCCTGCCATTTGGGATGCCGCGGTGGTTTTTTGAGCTCCTTATATTGCTTTATGAAAGCATCGATAAAACGGACTACTTTTTCATAACGCGCAGGAGAACGGACTTTCGTCCAATTATATACCGCCATGACCGACCCAACAGACACGGTACGAATACTCGTGCCATTTGCTATGAGGTCAGGGTAATCTCTGGCGGTGAGTTTTGCAGGCAGATAGGCCTTGCGCAGTGGCTTGGCATAATCGACCGTCAACAAGTGGATATTTTGGTTCTGTTTCAAACGCCGAATTGTATTGTCCGGCTTACCCGCTACAAACACAGCCGCCGCAATTTTTTTATCTTGCACCATTTTCAGGGCGAGTGCTGTATCATAATGCACAGGCGTAACCTTCACACCCAGTGCGGAAAAAACCGCTGATGCCGTGATATTGGTGCCGCTGGTTGCGCGACCAAAATTCACCTTTTTCCCGGCTAGGTCTTTAACCGATTGGATATGTTGTCCGGCAACAAGATGAAATTCGAGATCAAAGAGTTTGGCTATATAATTTATACGGGCTTCGATATTATCATAGCCCGGCAATCGTTTGATATAGGTTAGAACATCCGACTGAACTATGCCGGCATCAACTCCCCGCATATAGAGAATGTCTTCGATATTTTGTAAGGAGCCTCGACCAATGATTGGCAGAATTCTCAATGAACTGCCATTGTCAAATACGGTCGCCAGGTCGCGCAGCGTACTTAAATCAGTACCTCCATTGCCGCCTGAAATAATACCGACCGTGCCGTTGTTTATCATCTGGATCTTACGGGAATGTTGGGCAGCACCCGGTTCAACCGTTAGAGCAAACAGCAAAAAGAAAACACTGCTCAATATTATTGCGTCGAGTATTATTTTACTCGACCTGGTTTGTGAGCGGCGCAGTTTCCAGAGCAGTTTATGCATTAATCAGATCCAGTCGGCGCCTGATATATGTGCGCCATTATCCGTAATTAGCAACTCATTAACGCAATGTAATTCTCAAATACTTAACAATCTATTTACATTCGTTAATCCGAAATCAGGAAATTACAACGGTTATCAGGATGCGCAGCGCGTGTAGTCCGCATCCTCATATAGCTGAAGGCAATTCAGTTGAAGACTGAGATCCGTTAAAGAAATTGCACCCATGCCCCTATGCCTCTCCACATTAAAAACCGAAATCAAAAACCTTACCGTAATGAATTGGTTTTACCCGGCCTTCCCAGTCGCCCATCCGGTTTTCCATATAGATCGAAAGCTTAAGACCTTTTTAGAAGTCCGAACTGTTTCAGATGGTGCAGGAATGTTGGCAAATTTGTGGCAGGCACATCTAAATTACTGAAACTGGTTAATCAAATTGGTTAAAATATCCGGCGAGGACTTTAATATGGGTCAGTTGGTGATTTTTTTGCAGTTATCACTGACGCAATCATAGAGATCAGCTCGTAACGTCAAAATCCTCGAACCTGCGAGGGCTATGACATAATTTGTATCATCATATTCCTTAAGCCGCCCCGTGATCTCGATGGTTCCACCCTTAATGCGTAGTTTGATCACTTGTCCAATCGGGGCCGACTTTTTGCGGGCGGCTGGCGAAATGACCTTGGCGGTCTCCTTGGCGGCATTTTTGGCGTCCGGCGTATCTTTTAACGGTGGGCGAACTTTTATTCCAGTCGCGCTCGATGTCGGCAATTGTGCGGTCCCGTTATTCTCATTCACAAGAATTGGTGCAGCCGTGGCGGTTTTAGGTTTTTCGTCAGCCTTTATATTTTGCTGTTGCACAGATCTCTTTGAAATGGACAGCGCTGATGGATTCGCAATACCGCCCTGAAGTTCTGGCTTTACAGACGGTGCAGCAATCGATGGATCCGATGGATTCAAATAGGATCGTTGAGCCTGCGTCATTTTCGGTGGTTCACTCGATAGCGTAGTATTGTCGGTAAGCGTTCCGAATGATTGAGAGTTGTTTTGTGGGTGGTCGACGGCGCCATCGATTGTGTTGTCATTACTGACCTTTTCTGCGTCCGAGAAATTATTGATGGGTAGCGGGATAATCCCAAATACAACGCCAATGACCAGGCCCGTAATCAGGCCAGCCATGATGGTTGATCCAAGTTTTAAGAGGCTTATTGTCGGCTCTTTTTCTATCTCGGGAGGAATGATGGAGGTATCTGAGCGATCACTATATTGTGACTGAGCCAAAGTTTCGCTGGATGTTGCAGGACGGGAAATTTTTGCAGCCCCATCAGTCGCGGTAAAATCCATATCTATATAGGGTAGCTCAGGATGCTGATTACTTTCTTTCAGTACGTCCGTAACCGCCCCGCGTACAGCCCCCAAAACGCGCTTTTCCAAAACTTCCAGATCGTGCGTCACTTCATCATCTGGAATTTGATAGCTACGCGTGCCTTTGGTATCGCCTCCACCCTGATCAGACGTGCTTGAAGAATTTGTGCGACTGCCCGATGTTTGAGCGGCTCGCCTGACTTGTTGTCGAACTCCGGGAGCATTATTTTTTGGCTTGTCAACCATCGTGGGGGGATCGCCTGCAACATTGTTCGACGGAAGATTCGGCCTGTCGTTGCAATGCGCGCATTGGCCGGTAAGATATTAATGGCAGAGCCAAATTTGTAAGTGATAACCTATTCATTTTAAAGCTCAAAATTGGCCTTAATAAGGCATTGGCGGGGCAAAATTACCGGGTTTCATTCAACAGCATAGTCAATCTTAAAATGACTAATTTGTACCGTTACAATCTTTACCATACCGACATATCATGTTGTGTATTTGCGACATATAAAGTACTATATCGTTAATATACACATAAAATTGTGTGCGTGAGGGACGTGAGGGAGTAGACATGGGATTTGGGGAGTGGCGTCAGTGGGTAAAAGAAGGGTTTGGACAGGGGAGCGAAAGCCCGGATCATTTTAGAGTTCGTCCCCTCGCACTTAGCATCCAGAAAGAAGAGCTATCAAAACTGATGCCGCAGTCGGCATTTGTTGCGGCACAGACCCCTCATATAGAGGTCGCGGAACGACGTTGTCATTATGAGCATGCCGTCGATAAGGATGTTCACCAAGACCGTCAGTTGAGCAATCAAAATACAGACGAAGGCCATTGCCAGCAAGCGATGGTCAATAGAACAGCTCAGCCACAAATTCGTCCGGCAAATGGTTCGGGCGCCGGTAACCCGGCGTGGCGAAAACAATACGACCGCAACCTCAACAATATCCAGGATCATATTTACGCGGTTGCTGGTGCGGTTGCGACGCTGGATAGTATTGAGCACAAAATTCTTGAGATGAAATTCGAGCTACAGCGTATTCGAGACAACGACTGCCACGTCGATTGTGACAAGGTTATTTTGGCACTTCAGCTCCTTTCAGAATATGTGACGAACGCTACAGACAAGGTGGATGGGCAATGCCTGAATCTGCTGAAAGATGCCAAGATGGAAGTTAGTTTTGCTGAGCTGAATGGTGCCGCAAAGTCGATTGCCAGCGGCAATAAATCTTCTAACGTATCGCTTACGATGATCTCCATAAATAAATTACTGGATGCCAAGGTCAAGAATGCGCTTGCGAACGGGCTGGTCGAGGATGAATTACCACAATTTATTCAAGAGGTCTGTGCCATCATATCAAGCAATATTCAGATACTGACCAGCGTCATGCTGGCCCTGTTTGCGACGCGCGACTATACGCAGGCCGTCACAAAGTACGCTGTGCGCGAAAATATTATCCCGACAAGTACAAACGGTACGAAAGCGCCGCTCCCACGGTCTAGGGTCCAGCATGCACAACTCAGGAACATTGAACCGGATATCAACGCCGCCCGCCATCAGCTCAAGGAGGGGCGTACAAGTCTCACCGAATTGCTGAAACATGTTCGTGAGCATGGAAACGACGAAAGCGCACTGAATAGTAACACATAATTTGAATATTTAAGAACCAATGGATGAGAACTTTAATTGGCGCGAAAGCGAATCTGCCCCTGTCGCGGCGCCTCGGGTGAGTGAAATGCACGGCACACGCCGTGAGCGACAACCAGTGGGCGCGGACTTGAAATGTCTACAAGACCGATTGCTGGAACTGGGCAACAGGCTCATGCGAGAGACCGATCCAGAGGCATCTGGTCTGATTGCAAATGCTCTTGATGCATTGCGAATCCAGGCGGTGCGGGTATCGGTGGTCGGGCAGGTTAATGCAGGCAAGACAACATTGGTGAATGCTCTGGCAGGGCAGCCTAATCTGCTTCCGGTTTCAACTGCGCCAGGGACCTCGGTCGTTACGCGATTGCATTTTGGTCTTCATGGTTATCCTCAACCTTGTTCCAATTTTCAGTTCTTCGACGATAGGGAATGGCAACGGCTTGCCGAACATGGCGGTAAGTTGCGTGAACTGGCCGAACGCTTTTTGCCAGGTTTCAACTCCGAACAATTGCAACAGCAGATACAAGCCATGCGGTATCACGCGCAAGCGCGCCTCGGTCCTTCCTTCGAGGATTTGTTAGGCTCGCATCATTCCTTCGCATCAGTTATTCCTGCGGTCGTTGCGCGATATGTATCGACCAGCTCCCCAACAGCGTCCGTGGCTGACGGGCACCAGCCTCACTATGCGGATATTACGCGTTCTGCTGATCTTTTCTTTGATGAGGCACCCTTTGGTTACCCTCTCACGCTGATAGATACGCCTGGTACCAATGATCCCTTTCTCGTACGCGAAGAAATGACCTTGCGCTGTCTCGATGCGAGCGATGTCTGTATCGTGGTTATCGATGCAACAAATGGCGTGACGGAAGCGGATTTGGGATTGTTTCGGCTCCTCAGTGGCATCAATGCACAGCGTCTGATTGTGTTCATTAACAAGGTCGACCAGCTGAGCGGATCAGTTGAGGAAATTGAAGGCATCACGCGCCATATTGCTAATTCTGTTTATAGGGCACTCGGCAATTCCAGCCCACCGGTCATAGTTGGTAGTGCGCAAATTTCGGATTTGAAACGGCGAACCCCTGGTCTGGATGAGAGGTCCAGCACCCCGTGTGAGGCGAAGCCCAAAGGCATCCTGATGACAAGGGCCACCAATGGCGGCGGTCGCATCGAAGATAAATCCTCAGATATTAAGGCGACATCCGGTTTGGACGCGCTTGAGGACGCGATTTCACAGCTGTTGCGGCGCGGGCAATCTGCGCATTATATTCATCAAGCCTCTGCAACACTTCTGACACTTGCCGACGGCACACGATCACAAACGGCCTATCAGATCAGATCTTATAAAAATGAACTGGACGTCCATAAAGCCAAGATCGACGATCAGATAAAACGGCAGCGTGCCGTCGAGTATTTGCAGGACCTGTCTGAGCAAATGACCCGGACAACGGACGCCACAATCTCATCGCTGCGCCATCTTAGCGAAAACTATGAGAGCCGCGCGCAGGCAAACCTTGAGCGGCTTATTGTGTCTTATGCAGCATTTGCAAAGAGGGAATTCTTAAAGAAGCACAAACGAAAACTGCCAGCGAAGGCAGTTCATTTCGATACGTTTAAAATCAGGCAGCAGATCTTTGTTGCCAATTCGAAAGACTATGATGGTGTGAGGCAGGATATGGCCAACACGCTTCGGGTTGCGGCGGCACGATTGATGTTTTTGATGAATCAGACTCAATCAGATATGGACGTTGAGCTAAACTTCAATTCACTGTCTACTGATTTTCTCTACCCGTCACAATCTCCTCTCGGCCAGACATTGGCCATAGATCTTGGAGAGCCTTACTGGAAACGATGGTGGCGCCGGCGCACGACTTCGGAAGAAGTGGCCAATTCATTGGAGGAGCTTATCTTGCAAGAATTTATGCCAATGGTCTCGGACCTTGTTAAACTTACCAAGAGTGAGCTGGAAACGGGTATCGAGAATAAGGTGCTGCAACTGTCAATCAGTAGTGCGGAGATGGTTCAGTCATTGAAAAACCAGCAGCTCGCAATTGCTCCTCCAGGGCAGCATACACCTTTTGAAGACAGTCTTGAAATGGATAGAAAAGCCTCCAGCCAACAGACCACAAAAACCTCCAGGCAGCCGATCGATCCCCGTCAATTGCAATACAAAATTGATATTGCCAATTGCCGACATAAACGCGTTGATCAACTTGTTCAGGAGTTCAGGTCATTGACCGATGCGTGTCAAAGTCTGGTGGCCGAGCCCAACGTAAAAAACTAGATGTTATCTAACAGCGTGTCATCTTCCGAGCCTTAAAACCATTAAATTGAAAACTGCGTAAGATATCGTATGTTCCCGAAAGTTTGTGCGGTAGCAGAACTACGCCTAACTGTGAGACCGATCAGCAATAGGCCTCCTTCTGGCACGACCCAGACCTTCAGAATAGCTATGATTGCATTAGCTTTCAGGGGCTGGGCGGATGCGCTGGGACTATTGCATTTGCCCTTCAACTATGATCTTAAAAATCTTTAATGCCAAGCTTTGCAATTTCTGCGAAGCATTTGCAAATGGTGCTGCATCTATCTATTTGATCTGCAAATATGGATCATCTCCTGCGCGTCATAACCTTCTTAAAACCTCCACCGAATGGACTTGCCAAAACCTGGCCTAAACCTCATCTGGGTTGGCGTCTTAAAGCCTGGCAGAACCTTGCCCCTTGAAGCATGATACTCTGCACGCTCAAAATGCGCGACGCCATATCCATAAAAGCTGAAAATTTCGGGGAAAAATTGGAGGCCACGCCCAGAATCGAACTGGGGTACACGGATTTGCAATCCGCTGCGTCACCACTCCGCCACGTGGCCTCATGTTTTCTGTCCAGATACCAATTGCTCAAAGCAATCCAGTGCTATCTGAAACCTAACTTCAAATCGTATTTGAGAATGGTGAATTTCACAAAAACGTGAGCGCATCCATAGCCCTCAAATTATCAATAATCAATGCGCAAAGCGCGTGTTGATTAATCAAAAATAACAAAGACTAAGCCGATCACTCGTAGAAGAGCGGTATCCATAATCATTTTGGTCACATAGGTAAAGCACTGAATTGATCCAATTTGCTGGATGTCGGCTAAAATCGTTCGCTCTGGAGTCTATTATTGAGGTGCCGATATTGAGGTGCTAAAATTCATCCATTCGACCGAGGTCGGATTGACCTTGCCTGACAATCACTTTAGCTCTCTAACAGGCGAGGATACCGAATTGGATCGAAATTCCTCGATAGGCTAGTCAAACAGTGCAATATTGGGTCCCTCGGAGATTATCAATTCATGACTATAGATTTGAAAACCCAGCGATTGAACATGGTTGAATCGCAAGTTCGCACAAATGACGTGACCGACCGGCGCATACTTGATGCCATGATGGACATTGAACGCGAGAATTTTGTCCCCGCCGCAGCCCGCTCAATCGCCTATATGGAAGGCGAAATAAGTGTCGAGACCAGCGATGATAATTTGGGCGCTCGAAAACTTCTCAGCCCCATGGTCCTCGCCAAGCTTATACAACTCGCTGAAATTAAGGAATCTGACCTTGTTCTGGATATCGGATGCACAACCGGTTATTCAACAGCAATCCTGACAAGTTTGACGAATTCAGTTGTTGGCCTTGAACAAGGTGCTGAGCTTGTGGAAAAAGCATCATCCAATCTGGCAGCTGCGAACATTATCAATGCAGCCATTGTTGAGGGGCCACTAAACGAAGGCTATCCAGCTGAGGGTCCATATGACGTCATATTGATCAATGGACGTGTGTCTGAGCCACCAGAAACCCTAATCAAACAGCTTAAACCCGGCGGTCGGGCAGTTGGTGTTCTGGGACAGGGTGTTTCGGGAAAAGCGGTTATCTGGTTGAGCAATGGAAACAACTGGACGTCGCGCGAAGCGTTTGACGCGACGGCGGGCGATTTGCCAGGATTTGAAAAGTCGCGTGAATTCAGTTTTTAAGTGCCGGTTGCAGTCATTGCTACTGACTTGTAGATCGTTTTAAGTTTGCATGTTTTCTTTACCGGCAGCAAACACGGCAAAGTATTCCTGCCAATCTGTGGCGTTAATGTCACTGATATGGTTGATAAACCATAGTCGCGACTTTTCGAATCACTTCAAATAAGTTATTTATAGTTTGATTTTGAATCGGCGTAATTGCGCTTGTTTGAATGGGGTGCTGCGTGAACGAAGGCAAGGGGTGCTTTCTTTAGATGTAGCTGCGGGATATTCAAAAAGGTCTGATATTTATGACACGCCGAAATTCAAGAGGGAATTCTGGAAACACGTTCCAGATTGCCAATGTGCGATTTTCCAAAATAATCATGGCTTGCCTCGCGGTTGGCGTGCTTTGTGTTTCAACAGATATCAAGCCGGTTAAAGCTGAATCACTGCATGATGCGCTGGTATCCGCGTATAATACCAATCCAGCGCTTGATGCCGAACGCGCTCGCCTTCGCGCAACCGATGAAGAAGTGCCGCGTGCCCGTTCAGGGTTCCGTCCGACAATTGGCGGCAATGCAAATAGCGGATACAGGGCAACAAATACCGGGAACCACACTGCGACTGGTATACGCGGTTCTGCAAATGACGGCGTTGTCCATCCAAAAGGATATTCCATATCTCTGGCACAATCCATATTTGCAGGTTTTAGGACACTTAGCTCCGTTCGCGAAGCCGAAGCGACCGTTGAAGCAGGACGCGAAGATCTGCGCAATATTCAGCAAACCATATTGCTTCAGGCAGCAACCGCATATGTTGATGTCATTCGCGATCAGGCCATTGTGCGCCTGCGCGAAAGTAATGTCAGAGTGCTCTCCCAGGATTTAAACGCCGCTAACGATCGGTTTGATGTAGGTGAAGTTACCAAAACCGATGTCGCGCAGGCGCGTGCCCGCCGGGCGCGTGCTGTATCAGCACTGGATCTGGCACGTTCGAACCTGAGAACCAGTCGCGCAACTTACGAGCGGGTTGTTGGTCATCCACCAACCAATCTGAGAACACCATCTTCAATCATGCGCCTGTTGCCACCTTCATTGCCGGAAGCCGAAAGCGTCGCCGATTCTGAGCATCCAACGATAATGGCAGCAATTTTCCGGGAAATTGTCTCCAAACATACAATACGTCGGATTACGGGCGAGCTATTGCCTGACGTTAATCTGGAGGCATCATATGACCGGGGCTGGCATCCATCCCGTTCTGTACATGATACCGAAAGCACGACCGTCACAGGACGTGTAACGATGCCGTTTTATCAGGCAGGTGAGGTCTCGGCTCGCATACGTCAGGCCAAACAGATCCGTGTTCAACGTCAACGCGAAATCGATCAGGCTAGCACAGAGATCAGGGAAGGCGCGGTCACTGCGTGGTCACGCCTGAGTGCTGCTCGTGCCCAGATCCAGTCTGACCGTACTCAGGTTAATGCCAATAGAGTGGCTCTGTCTGGTGTGCGCGAGGAAGAGCGCGTCGGGCAACGGACTATTCTGGATACACTCGATGCGGAGCAGGAGTTGTTGAACTCCCAGGTTGCCCTCGAGACAACGCGCCGTGATCTGGTCGTCGCACATTATACGGTTCTCTCAAGCATTGGCCGTTTGTCAGTCTATCACCTAAATCTCGCAACAATGGTTTATGACCCACGCGAGCATTTGGACAATGTACGGCATAAATGGTTTGGTTTGAGCATTGAGCATCAAAATGGACATGTTGAGCATATCGACGCTCATCAGGTAGATGGATCTGCAGGCACCTATAAATAGGCATAATCATTAGGGCAGTGAATTCAGACTTGGCATCAGCTGCGTCTCCAAATATCTGGCTTATAAAATCGCCATATTTGTCGATCATATATTTTGCTTCAATTCACGGTTAACAATGCTCCACATTTAGGAATTTGGGTGCTATGCTTGCTGTGCACGCCTGTATATTATTGCTGCACGCGTGATTTCATCATGATCCAAGCGGGATCTACAGGTCATGATGGATGAGTGATTAGTTTTGTAGACCGATAGGTTAAACGAGAATGGGCAGTACTGAGCACGAAGATTCCGGAATGGAAGATATCCTGGATTCAATCCGGCGGATAATATCCGACGAACCACTAGAAAACGAATTACCGCAAGCGGCAATTGCCCAGGCTCCTCCCCAAGTTACAGCCCGAGCAGAAACCACGCCCGGTGGGCCGGGTTCATCTGCTGGGCCAAGTGGCGCAGGCAGTGCCGGGGTGCCAGCTGCGACATCACCTAATGTAAACGGTTTAAATCCGGCAACACCACCTGCATTTCCAGCACCCGCACGCTCAGCCCCGGCGAATAACGCGAATGTCACAAGTCAGCTTGCTAATGCATTGGAAAGCCATCCACCTCAACCAGCACCGACGCCTCCGGTTGCACCAACCGCTGCACCC
>Ga0209633_10002825_pt1 | contig 16458 bp, 15 predicted proteins | sample Cruoilmetagenom1_FD_187290 | JGI IMG/M metagenome (GOLD analysis project Ga0209633, IMG submission 187290) | Oil polluted marine microbial communities from Coal Oil Point, Santa Barbara, California, USA - Sample 1 (SPAdes) (version 2) | ecosystem: Environmental > Aquatic > Marine > Oil seeps ... | reverse complement strand
TTCAAGGTACCGATGCCGGTTTTATAAAATTTGGATCTAGAATTGATCTTTTTTTACCTTTAGATATGAAAGTGAATGTATCACTCAATGATAAATCAGTTGGAGGAGAAACCATAATTGCCGAATATAATGCAGACGCTTGATGAAAGATTTGAAATAGCATTTGACATAGCATCAGCTATGACTCAAAAATTACCTCCAGATATTATGCTTAAATTCTATGCATATTATAAATTAGCAACTAAAGGCAGAACATATTCAACACCTTCGGGTGAAAGTCAATTAAGAAATGCCTTTAAATTAAACGCTATGTTTCAATTGAATAATATAAGTGAAGATGAAGCTAAAGAAAAATATATTGAATTAGTAGAAAATATTACCCAACAAAAAATTTCCTGATATGAACCTTTTTAAAAAAATCGCTGTTTTTTCGTTTGTCATTTTCTTAAATTTTGCAATCATTTCCTGTAAAAAAGAAGTTAAAAAAGAACCTGCACAATTTTCTATTGAACAGAAAACTATTACTGTTAAATGGATAGGTTATAAAACTACTGATAAAATAGCTGTTAAAGGTCAGTTTAAAGAGATTAGCATTAGTAATAGCAATAGTAGCGCTACTGCATTTGAAGCTTTAAATGGAGCTAAATTTAGTATTCCAATTAGTAGTTTATTCTCTGATAATGATGAGCGAGATGGTAAACTCAAACAATTATTTTTTGGAGTAATGGAAGCGACACTTTCTTTAACCGGAACATTGAATTTAAAAAATGATGGTACCGGAGATATAGATCTATTAATGAATGGTGTACAGCAAAAAATACCTGTTACTTATATCGCTAGTGGGCAATTGGTGGAAATTAACGGTACAATGAATTTAGATGATTGGAATGGACAATCTGCACTAGCTTCTTTAGCTAAGGCTTGTTTTGACCAGCATAAAGGACCCGATGGTGAAAGTAAAACATGGAATGAGGTTACCGTTGGAGCTGCTGTTTACTTAAATAAAAAGTAACACAAGACAATAAGTTTGATAGCGCTTAATATTCAGCAATAAACTGTTGTACTAATAAACTTATATCTTTTCCTACTGTTTTTGCCGCAAGTTGAACGGCTTCATGTGAAACTTCTTCAATTTTACCTTCAATACCTAGATCTGTTATAACAGAAATACCTAGACAATCCATATTCATATGTTTAGCAACAATTACTTCTGGAACAGTACTCATACCTACTGCGTCTGCTCCCATTAATTTTACCATTTTATATTCTGCAGGAGTTTCAAAAGTAGGTCCAGACAGACTTAAATAAATCCCTTGTTGAACAGCAATATTTTGTTGTTTTGCTATCTCTTTAAATTTAGCAATCATTTTTAAGTTATATGGCTCGTGCATATCAACAAATCGTGGTCCAAACCGATCATCATTTTCTCCTCGTAAGGGATGATCAGGTATCATATTAATATGGTCAGTAATGATCATAATATCACCTACTTTAAATTGAGGGTTCACACCACCTGATGCATTAGAGACGATTAAATTTTCTGCACCTAAAAATTTCATCACACGTACAGGGAAAGTAGCTTCTTTCAAAGACCAACCTTCATAATAATGAAACCTACCTTGTAAGGCAATTACTTTTTTATTTGCTAAGGTTCCAAAAATCAAATTCCCAGAATGTCCTTTAACTGTTGATACAGGAAAATTTGGAATATCACTATATGGAATACTAAACGCTATCGTAATATCGTCTACTAAATCTCCTAAGCCCGTTCCGAGAATAATTCCGAAATCAGGTTTACCAAATCCCTTTTGTTGTAAAAAATTAACCGTTTCTTGAACTTTGTTCCACATATTTTTTTATCAATTTATTAAAATCTGTTTGATGAGCAATAAAACTTGTTTCTATTGGAAGATAATAAAAATTATCTTTTCCGGTGAAGCTTCTTACATAATCTTTTTCAGTCGTTAAAATCATTGTCAAAGCTTCAGGATTTTCTGTTTTAATTTTTAAAAAATCTTCGTTAATTTTTAGATGATCCTTTTCAGTAAAATTATGATGATCTGCAAATTTTATATGATGATATTTGCTGTCAATTTTATCTAAAAATGTTGTCAAAGGTTCTGTATTAGCAATACCTGTAACTAATACAATTTCAAAACTAGACAGTTTTTCAACAGGTAATTTAGTTTGTTTACCTATAACGTCTTGACTGTATTTAATGGTAGAAAAGAATACTGTTTGATGTAATTCTACTTTTAGTTTTTTTGTGATTTCAAATTGCTGTTGCTCGCTTAATTCATCCGGACATTTGGTCACTATAATAATTTGTGCTCTATCTGCTCCTTCAATTTTCTCTCTCAAATTACCCGAAGGTAACATTTTATCATCTACATACAAATTACCATAAGAGGTGAGTAAAATATTCAGCCCTGCTTCTACCCTTCTGTGTTGATAAGCATCATCCAATAAAATAACATCTGGTATATCTTTTAATTTTGAAAGTTCCGTAATACCATTAACCCTATCAGCATCAACAGCAATTATTACATTGTTGAATTTAGTATAATATTGCATAGGCTCATCTCCAATATCAGAAGCAGTAGTCATTGTATCTGCAATTTTAAATCCTTTCGTATTACGCTTATAACCTCTACTTAGTATAGCAATCTTATATTCTTCCTGTAAAAGACGGACTAGATATTCTACCTGTGGTGTTTTACCTGTACCGCCGACACTTAAATTACCGACAACAATGATTGGAATATCAAAGCTTGTTGATTTTAAAATCCCTTTATTATAGAAAATATTTCTGATAGAAGTAACTTCGCCATATAATACTGAAAAAGGAGTTAGTATTTTTCTTAGTAAGCTCACAACAGCGAAAGTACAAAATAGTAATTAATACGATACGTTTTCAACAATTTCTAAACCATAACCAATAATGCCTACACGTTTTTTGATATGTTTACCATTCGTAATTAATCTAAGTTTCGAAATTTTTAAATCGTGTAAAATTTGAGCTCCAATACCAAAATCTTTATCATCTAATTTTATTTTAGGCACATTGGTTTGATTTTCTTCTTGTAGTTCTTTTATTAAAGAGAGTCTATGAATCAAATTAAATGACTGATTTTCTTGATTGATAAATACGATAGCTCCCTTACCATCATCTTTAATCATCTGAAACATTCTACTAAAACTATCATCTGGTTTATTGGTTAATAATCTAATAATGTCATTATTAATCAATGTTGAGTTTACTCGCACTAACACAGGTTGATCTTCTTTCCAATCGCCTTTAGTTAAAGCCAAATGTATTTGATTGTTGGTAGTTTGTTTATAGGCTCTTAATCGAAAATCGCCAAAGCGTGTTTTTAAATTAAAGTCTTCAGCTTTTTCAATTAGAGAATCATGTCTCATTCTATAGGCAACTAAATCTTCAATAGAGATAATTTTTAGATCAAATTTTTTAGCTACTTCTAAGAGTTGCGGTAATCTTGCCATTGAACCATTTTCATTCAATATTTCAACAAGAATGCCTGCCGGCTTAAATCCTGCCAAACGCGCTAGGTCAACTGCAGCTTCTGTATGTCCGGTTCGCCTTAAAACACCTCCATTTTTAGCTCTAAGAGGAAAAATATGTCCTGGTCTTCCTAAATCATGAGGTTTAGTAGCATCATCAACTAATGCTTTAATCGTTTTTGCTCTGTCATGTACAGAAATTCCTGTTGTACATCCATTACCAATAAGGTCAACAGATACGGTGAATTGTGTTTGGTGTAAAACAGTATTATTTTGTACCATCATATTTAAACCTAACTTTTTAGATCTATCTTCGGTAATTGGTGCACAAATAAGACCTCTTCCTTGTGATGACATAAAATTTATCATTTCTGGTGTTACAGCTTCAGCTGCTGCAATAAAATCACCTTCATTTTCACGATCTTCATCATCAACCACAATAACCATCCTACCATTTTTTATATCGGCTATAGCTTCTTTAATTGTATTTAATTGTAAAGTTTTTGTTGAAATCATTATTTTATAGAATTAGACTCTTTAATTTTAAATATCTTTTTGAAAAAGTTTGTTATGGGTTGTAAGAAAACATCAAGATTAAAAATACCTTTGTCTTTTGTTGCTCTTCTCATTAATAACAATCCTAATGGCAATAGAACGATTGTTGATAACCAACCACCGAAAGCCGCAGTTATAGCACTTGATTCGGCCATTTTCCTTCCCAGAGTAGAAATGAAAAAATAAATAACAAATACGATTATAGCCATTATCATTGGGAAACCAAAACCTCCTTTTCTTATAATAGAGCCTAAAGGAGCTCCTATAAAAAATAAGACTACACATGCCAGTGAAATTGCTAAACGCCTATGAAACTCTGTGTTATATACATTCAAAAACTTTTGTTTGCTTTTCAGTACTTTTCTAAATCCATTAATATTATCTAAAGATCTTTTAGAGAGATCAATAGCATTGTTTAACACTGTGATCTTTTCTTTGGTTTTATAATTTTCTAATATATTTTCATTAAGGTTACTATAATCTGTAGAATCCTTATTCATAATTTTAATTCCAGCCCTGTCAATAAGGTTTTTAGCTTTTGTTGTTATAAATTCATCATAAGGTAATTTCAAAGAATCAGTATAATAATCTAATTGTTTCAAACTAAGCATTTCTCTATCTTCCTTATAATCTTTAGCATCTATGTTACTCAGTTCAGAAACATCAATATTAACTATATATTCTTCAAAATGTGCCTTAGTGGCTGGCATATTTTTTTGTTGATTATATGATTTTTTCTTTTCTGTTAGTTCATCATAATGATATCCATCTTTTAACACCAAAGTCATATACTTACTACCTTTTTCTGTTGTTATCTCTCCATTATTGGCTGTAATTACTTTAGTATTTGCTCTCCCTTTATTTAAATCATAATAAATATGAACATCTTTTAATAGATTATTATCTTTACCATATTTTTCAGCAAATTTTATGCTATACCCTGGAATTTCGGTATTAAAAGTGCCTGGTATTAATGCTAAAGCCGGTTGTGTTTTTTGCATATCTACAAGCATATTCTTAAACTTAAAAGCTGCTCTTGGAAAAGCATAATTCAAAAATAAAAAATTCAATCCGCTTAACACGATCATTAAAATTACCAATGGTCTTATAAAACGTTGTAAAGAAATACCGGCAGATTTTATGGCTGCAAATTCATAGTTTTCAGATAAGGTTCCTAATGCCATTATAGAAGATAACAATATAGCAATTGGTAAAGCTAGAGGCACTTGCATCTGTGCTAAGTAACCCAAAAATTTAAATATATGACTAAGCTCAATACCCTTACCCGCAATTTTATCAAATTGAAGCCATAACATTTGCATTACCAGCACAAACAGAATGATAAAAAATGTAGCTAAAAAAGGAACTAAAAAACTCTTGAGGATATATTTATTTAATATTTTCACACACTTTTTTATAATTAAACAATAAAAAAATCATCCCAAATTATGGGTATTATACCAATTTAACCGAACCTCAAATATCAATAATTATAATGCAAGCTAAAGAGTTAAAAAAATATTTTTGATTATAGCTTATTAATAATATAACCTTTCTTTTTATACTTATCTTCATCAAATAAAAACAACTTCCCAGACAATGGTTGATTGGTTTTAAATTGAGTAATTGTCAATGTAGTTATTGTACTATTATTACCCGTCTCAATCAATCGATAAATATGATTTGTTTTTGTATCAACACCCAATAATACATTACTTATTTCAGAATTACTATCAATAGGAATCAATTTAACATATTGAATTTTTCTTCCGTTCATGTTTTGAACAACATCCCAGCTATAGGTAAATCCGTTTTTATAAAATGAAAAGAATTTTGAAGGTGTAAGTGTACTAGAATCATCAAGATCAGCATCAGAAATATTTACTTCTTCGTCTTCAGATATTATTGAATATACTTTTTTACCATCATATAACTGATTTACTCCCAAAAAATTCACATTATATAAATCATCTTTCATGGTTACATCACCTCTTGTTTCTTGATGTACATCTTCCTCGTTATTATCTAATTTATATTTAAATTCAACATAAATATTTTCATAGGCATTCATTTTTTTTGACACCTCATCTAATAATTTTTTGGCTTTTGTTTCACTTTGTTGAGCGAATGTCATTGTGCTTACCAAAACTGCAACTAACAATATAATAACTTTTTTCATACGTTTAAATTTTATTAATTATTTATCATAAAACTAATTATAAAATTGAGAACGTATGTAACCACTACGTTCTCACATTAAAAATTTTAAACATTCACTTTTGCGAATGTAATTTTAAAATTTATTAATGCTCGTTTCATCTTAATTAATTTGTTCATTTTTTAATAATTCTTCTAGTGCCAACACATCTGTTACTAATACCTGACGTGCTTTACTTCCTTCAAAAGGACCGACAATACCTGCTGCTTCTAGTTGGTCAATAATTCTTCCGGCTCTATTATATCCTAATTTTAATTTTCGTTGTAATAAAGATGCTGAACCTTGCTGAGCATTTACAATAACATAAGCAGCATCACCAAACAAAGCATCTCTATCTGCAATATCAATATCAAGACCTGTGCCACTTTCTTCGCCAACATATTCAGGTAAAACATGAGCGCTGGCATAAGCACGTTGTGAACCTATAAAATCAGTAATTCTATCTACTTCTGGCGTATCGACAAAAGCACATTGTAATCTTGTTAATTCATTACCTGTTGATATTAACATATCACCTTTACCTATTAACTGATCAGCACCTTGAGCGTCTAAAATGGTTCTCGAATCAATTTTAGAAGTTACTCTAAACGCTACTCTAACAGGAAAGTTAGCTTTGATAATACCTGTAATTACATTAACCGATGGCCGTTGTGTTGCTACAATTAAATGAATACCCACCGCTCTCGCTAATTGTGCTAAACGTGCAATTGGTGTTTCTACTTCCTTACCTGTTGTCATAATAAGGTCAGCAAACTCATCGATTACCAACACGATATATGGTAAAAATTTATGCCCGTTTTCCGGATTTAATTTTCTGGATTTAAACTTCACATTATACTCTTTAATATTTCGCACATACGCATCTTTAAGCAGATCATAACGATTATCCATTTCAATACACAATGAATTTAATGTATTGATAACTTTGGTAGTATCTGTGATAATTGCTTCTTCAGAATCAGGCAATTTTGCCAAATAGTGACGCTCAATTTTATTAAAAAGTGTTAATTCTACCTTTTTAGGGTCGACCAGCACAAACTTAACTTCTGCAGGATGTTTTTTATATAATAAGGAAGCCAATACAGCATTTAGTCCGACCGATTTACCTTGACCAGTTGCACCTGCCATCAATAAATGAGGCATTTTAGCCAAATCAATTACAAAAGTTTCATTTGAAATGGTTTTTCCTAAAGCTAAAGGCAATTCCATTTTAGCATTTTGAAATTTTTGAGTAGAAAGTACCGATTTCATTGAAACAATTGTTGGCTTTTTGTTTGGCACCTCTATACCAATGGTTCCTTTACCCGGAATTGGTGCAATAATACGAATACCTAAAGCAGCTAATGATAATGCAATATCATCTTCAAGATTTTTTATTTTAGAAATTCGCACACCCGCTTCCGGTACTATTTCATATAATGTGACTGTTGGACCTATAGTTGCTTTGATACTAGCAATTCCGATCTTATAATTACTTAACGTATCAACTATCCTGTCTTTATTAACTTCTAATTCTTCTTTATCAATAGTAATATTTTCATTACCATAATCTTTCAATAAGTCCAGGGTTGGAAATTTGTAATCAGAGAGTTCTAAGGTAGGATCAAATTCACCAAAATCTTCAACGAGTTTATTAGAAAGGTTTTCAACTAGATGATCTTCTTCAAATATTTTTTCGACTTCAATTGCTACCTCTTCATGTGAGGTAGTGTCAACCTTAATAGCTGGTTCTTTTTTTATTTCTGACTTCTTTTCCTCTTTAACAGGAGTTTTATCGTCTAAAGAAAGTTCTAACTCCGAGTTTGGCTTTTCAGGAATAGTTTCAGTAATATACCCTTCGTCAGTAATATCATTTATTCCTGATTGACCTGTTATTTTTTCTTTCTTTTTAGGAAGCGCTGCTTTTAACGATTCTGGTGTTATTTTAAACTTAGATATTATATATGCTAATAAGGTGAATAATAAAATTAAAAATATGCCTGTTCTACCAATAAAATCGCCTAAAAAGCTGTTCATTTCATAACCAATAATACCAGAAAATAATGAATACTCTGGTATGAAAAACCCAATTGCCAATGTCAACCAGATCATTGTGATCACACCCCAAAACCAAGATTTTCGTAAAGGCTTAAATGGTAAATTAAATATGGAGAAAAGTCCTGTAAAAAATATTAAAATTGGAATGATAAAAGATGCAATACCAAAACCTTTATAAATAAAAAAATGACTGATCTTAGCACCAATTTTACCTAATAAGTTTTTAGAATCTACTACCCTATCTGTAAACAAATCCAATTGACTTTGATCTGCTTTCCAATGCATAAAAAAGGATACAAAAGATACTAGCATAAAAATAGCAAACAATACCAAAAACACACCAAAAACCAGGTGTGTTTGCTTACTTTTAAAAAAACCTACAATGCGATTTTTTTTAGCTTTAGATCTTGTCTTTTTCTTCTTTGCCATTAATAGTAACTATAACTTAGCAAAAATACATAAAAATATAACAGTTAACAGTCTTGTCGCAAAAGATTAAGAAATTTTTGGCAGGTAGATAATTAAACCAATAATTACGGCAATAATTGCAGCAAACGTAGCTGCCCCGGCAGAAATATCTTTAATAAAACCTATTTTTTTATGATAATCTGGGTGTATAAAATCAGATAATTTTTCAATACCTGTATTTAATGACTCGGCAACTAAGACCAAACCAATAGCTAATAATTGAAACATCCATTCAATAGCGGAAATATGAAACACAAAACCTATAATGGTCATTATAATTGCAATACCAAATTGTACCTTAATACTAGGTTCTGTTGTTATTAGTAACCAAGCACCTCGTAGAGCAAATTTAAAGCTTCTAATTCTACCCCGTAAAAAATTATCATTAGGGTTTTTCATTGATTAAAATTCTGCTTGCAGATTTGAAGATAATTACTATTCCTCTAGCAACGCTTCAAGTGCTGCTTTGTAATTAGGTTCGTCAATTATTTCACCTACTTGCTCAGTGTACATTACTTTTCCAGATTCATCTAAAACAACAACTGCTCTAGAATGTAAATTGGCAAGTGGCCCATCAATAATTTGCAAACCATAATTTTTACCAAAATCACCTGTGGCAAAATCAGATAGATTGACAACGTTTTCTATGCCTTCTGCACCACAAAAACGTGCCTGAGCGAAAGGTAAATCTCTAGAAATACATAACACTTTTGTATTGTCTAATTCGGCTGCTTCTTTATTAAACTGTCTTACTGACGCTGCACAAGTACCTGTATCAATACTTGGAAAAATATTTAAAACAACTTTAGAGCCTTTATAATCAGATAAACTTGATTTTGACAGATCATTTTTTACCAAAGTAAAATATGGAGCCTGAGTACCTACTTTTGGTAATTCATTACTAGTATGTATAGTATTGCCTTTTAATGTTATTGTCGCCATAATTTATAATATTTATTTTTATTCAAAAATACATTAAAAATAAAAACTCCTCTAACTTTTTTGAAAGTTATTGTATATATAATAGTCTAAAATAACAAAGTAGTCTTTTTTAATTTTAACAAAACCTTTTGTCTAATTTTTTATGCACTTACTTAATTTATCTATTTTTGTAAAAAATCATTAAAAAATATAGCTTCGGCACTAATATTGATGCTATCCTAACAAGTGAAAATAAAAAATTACATACAATCAATCTCATTATTATTTATTATCATTTTTTCGATGCCACTCTTTTCACAAGAAAGCACTTCTAAAAAAGCTAATACTAGTAAATCAACTTCTCTTTTTTTAGATAGTCAAAAAGAAATAAAACCATTGAATTTGACTTTGATCGATACTACCGCTAAAAATTCTATTTTTGCTTTTAAACCAAAACAAATAATACAAGGTTTACCGCCAATGACAAATAAATATTTTGATCCTTTTAATACAAATAAAAAAAGAACGATTAATTTTATGTCTCAAACGAATAAAGAAGATAGCGATATATTGGTTAAAAGATCCTTTAATGGAAAGGATGTAAGTAATGTAAAGCTCACTAGCGATTATAATCTAGGCACACTACACAGCACGTCAAAATCTGTTAGAATTGAAGTACGAGATCATAGTTTAGTTGATGGAGACAGAATAAAAGTGTATGTAAATGAGCAAATTATAAATTCAAATATTATGTTGAACGGTTTGTATTATATCATTCCTATTGAATTAAAAAAAGGCTATAACCGAATTGATATTGAAGCTCTAAACGAAGGTTATTCCGGCCCTAATACCGCTCAACTAAATGTATATGATGAAAAAGGCAATCTACTTTCTTCGCAAGATTGGAATATTTTAACCGGACAAAGAGCAACACTTGGAGTTATCAGGAATTGATACTATTTATATTAAGTGAAACTTGTACTGAAGTAACCAATTCGCAATGAAAAATAAACTGATCATATATTTTTTAATATTTATATTAATCGGTTGCGCGTCTACAGAAAAATACAATCAGCAAATTACAAAACTTCATAGCCCAAAAGAGCTTCGTAATGATGTTGATTATGCTTATAAAAAATTACAAAAATTACATCCTGATCTATACTGGTATATTGGTAAAGAGGATCTGGATAAAAAATTTGATGCATTAAAAAATAGCATCAACAAACCTATTTCAAGTAAAGATTTTTACCAACAATTAGCGCCTGTTATTGCTAGTATAAAACAGGGTCATACTACAATTTATCCTCCTTATAGAAAAAAAACAAAAGAAGAGAAAAAAAAGAAAAAGAAAAGCGAAGGTCCTTTTAAGCCATTAAACATTCAAAATATTGGTGCTAAATTATTTATTAAAAAAAATTATGGAAAAGATAGTACACTTATCGTTGGCTCAGAAATAATCAGTATAAACAATGAAAATACTCAAGACCTTGTTAAATCGTTTCAAAAGTTAAGCACAGGTGACGGTTACAATAAAACTTTTATTCCTAAAATTACAAGCCGTCATTTTGGTAGTTATTATCTAAATACGCACCAACAAAATGATAGTATATTAATTACACTTAAAAAGAATGATAGTATATATTCTGGTTATTTACATGCCAAATACATCAAAAAAAATATTTTAAAAAAGAAGAGAAATGATACGGCTCAGTTAAAAATTAACAGTGCAGAAAAGAAATTAGCTAAAAAAAGAAAAAAGAAAAATAAAGCTTGGATTCATACCTATGGATATAATAATTATACCAAAGAAAAAACCAGGAATTTTGAATTTATTAAGCCTGATTCTACAACCACCATTTCATACATGAAAATTCGTGGTTTTAAAAATGGTGGCTACAAAAAGTTTTATAAGGAAAGTTTTTTGAAAATAGATTCGGCGAATAGTAATCATTTAATTATTGATCTTAGAGACAATCTTGGAGGAAGGCTAGGAGAAATAGATGAGTTATACTCCTACTTAACTGATAAAGAATATGTTTTTATTGAAGATGCCAAAATAACAAAAAGAACAAGTTTTATTTATCCCAGAATGCATTCTAAATCTTGGTTAAAAAAATCTTTAACAACATTATTATATCCGGCTGTTATTGTATATCAAGGTTTTAAAGTAAAAAATAAAAATGGAAGCTCATACTTCAAATTTAAACAATCAAAAGCTAGAATGCCTAAGCCAAATAATTACAAAGGCAATATTTATGTGCTCATAAACGGTGCTAGCTTTTCTGCAAGTAGTGTTTTATCTACACATTTAAAGGCTACGGAACGGGCTACTTTTGTTGGTGAAGAAACCGGTGGTGCTTATAATGGTACAGTTGCTGGTTTATTTGCTCCAATAGCACTCCCAAATTCAAAAGTAAATATGAAAATTGGCTTAATGACCATAAAAACACCTCATCATATTAGCCCAGATGGTTTTGGAATCAAGCCAGATGTTTATATTCCAACAACTGAACTAGAAAAAGATGAGCAACTAGAATGGGTTATTAATGATGTACAAAATAACCAAAGAAAAATTACCAGTCAATAATATTCAAGCCTTTATTTTCTAAAAAAGCATTGGTTTTACTAAAATGTGAATTGCCAAACCAAAATCCTCTATTTGCACTTAATGGAGATGGATGTCCACTAGTTAAAATATAATGTTTTGAACTGTCAATTTTTGCTCCTTTTTTCTTTGCATATCCACCCCAGAGTAAAAAAACTACATTTTCCTTTTCTCTAGAAATTTGTGATATTACAGCATCTGTAAAAATTTCCCAGCCCTTGTTTTGATGAGATCCTGCCTGATGCGCTCTAACAGTTAAGGTAGCATTCAATAATAATACACCTTGTTTCGCCCAACGTTCTAAATTACCATTCTTAGGCACTGGCTTTCCTAAATCGGTTTCAATTTCCTTAAAAATATTTTTCAATGACGGAGGCTTATCTAAGCCATCATTAACTGAAAAACACAACCCATTTGCTTGTCCTATGCCATGATAAGGATCTTGACCAATAATTACAACTTTTAGATCGTTAAAAGAGCAGTGGTCAAAGGCTGAAAACACCATATTCCCTTTCGGGAAACATTTATATTGTTGATATTCAGTTTTTACAAAACCGACCAACTTGCTGAAATATTCTTTGTCAAACTCTTTTTGTAAAACCGGTTTCCAACTTTCTGCAATATTTACATTCATATTATTTATTAAAATAGTTACTTTGCAAGTGCATCAAATGTACAATTTTGACTGGTAATATTTCAAAAAAAACATTGAACGATTTAGAGTTCAACACGGTTCTTAATAGCATTGCAAACTACTGTAATACTAATTTAGGTAAAGAAGCGACGTTACAAATAGAACCCTATAAAAATAAAGTTGAACTATTACAACAGTTACATCAAACCAATGAGTACTTAGCCTCTTTTGAAAATGAGAATAAAATCCCGAACCATCATTTTGAAGAAATAACTAATGAAATACATGTTTTGAGCATTGAAGATAGCTTTTTGGAAGCTGCGTCATTTCAAAGTATGGCTACCATTTCTGACACGGTAAATACCTTATTGAAATTTTTTAAAAAATTCAAAGAGTATTATCCAACGCAACATACTTTTTCAGAAGATATTGAATATACAAAAGTCATCATTGAAAGTATTGAGAAGGTCATCAATCGTTTTGGCGAGGTAAAAGATAATGCTACAGCGGAATTAAGAGTAATCCGAAAAGAAATTAATACTATAAGAGGGCAGATAGGTACTAGTTTTACCAAAGCTTTAAATCATTATGCAAAGCACGATTTTTTAGATGACATTAGAGAATCTGTTGTTGATAATCAACGTGTATTGGCAGTACAAGCAATGCATAGACGTAAAGTTAAAGGTAGTATTTTAGGAAATTCAAAAACCGGGAGTATTGTTTTTATAGCGCCCGAAGCAACATTGAAATTGAGTAGAGAACTACAAAATTTAATTTATGAAGAAGAGCAGGAAATTATCAGAATATTAAAAATACTCACCAATACAATCAGACCATTTGCAGACTTATTAAAACAATATCAAGATTATTTAATAGCTATTGATGTTATTGCAGCAAAGGCCAATTACGCAGTACAAATCAATGGATTGCTACCCAACATTTCAAAAAATAAAAAAATCTTATTAAGAGATGCTTACCACCCTATTCTCTTAGAGAATAATAAAAAACAGCAAATTGCAACAGTACCACAAACATTAGAATTAAATGAGAAACAACAGATCATTGTTATTTCCGGACCTAATGCCGGTGGAAAAAGTATTACCCTAAAAACCATTGGACTATTACAGGTAATGATACAAAGTGGAATTCTAATTCCGGTTCACGAGCGAAGTGAAGTCTATTTTTTTGACACTATCCTTACCGATATTGGCGATAATCAGTCTATTGAAAATCAATTGAGTACATATAGTTATCGTTTAAAAAATATGCGTAATTTTTTAAGAAAGTGTAATGAGAATACCTTATTCTTAATTGATGAATTTGGTACCGGTAGTGATCCTGAATTGGGTGGTGCTTTGGCTGAGATATTTTTAGAAGAATTTTATAGTAAAAATGCTTATGGTATTATAACAACGCACTATTCAAATTTAAAAGTATTGGCTGATGAATTAGAAAATACAGTGAATGCCAATATGCAGTTTGATGAAAAAACACTAGAGCCTTTATTTAAGTTATATATCGGTCAAGCCGGAAGTTCGTTTACATTTGAAGTAGCACAAAAGAATGGTATTCCGTTTAGCATTATTAATAGGGCCAAAAAGAAAGTTGAACGTGGAAAAATTAGATTAGACAAGACCATTTCAAAACTTCAAAAGGAGAGTAATAAACTCAGAAGAACCTCTGAAAGTCTTAAGAGCGAACAAAATAAAGTCAAACAACATTCTGAAAACCTATCAGAAAAAGAGTTAAAAATTCAAGAAAAATTAGAAAGTTTTCAAGAATTATATGATAACAATCAAAAGATGTTATCTATCGGAAGAAAAATAAATGAATTTTCAAATAACTACTTTCAAACCAATAATAAAAAGAAACTGCTTGCTGATTTTATGAAGTGGATACTTATTGAAAAAAGTAAATACAGTAAAAAATACAAAATTACATCCAAATCAAAAACTGCCACGAAACAACAAAAAATAAAGAAAAATGAAACCGAAAAGAAATTAGAGATTGTAAAAAATGAGGTTTTAAAAGAAGTAAAAAAAATAAGGAAACAAAAAAGTACCGTAAAAAAAGAGATTGCAAAAACGAATGCTAATTATAAATTTAAAATAAATGATCGTGTTCGTTTAATTGATGGGAGAGCTGTTGGTACAATAGATAAAATTGAAAAAAATATTGCAACTGTAAACTACGGATTGTTTCTCACTAAAACCAATACCAATCAATTAGAATTGGTTAAATCTGCCAAATAATCGCAGGCTAATCAATTAAGAATTCATTAAAATGTTAAAACCTGAGTTCGACCTAATATTTGTTTACAGGTTGAATGAATTTTTATTCAATTCGTAGGTGTCATTTTGAAGGACTAACTGGTTAGTTTAAAAAATATGGCAAGAATTGGAAAAAATTTATCAAATCCTTTGGAAACCCAAAGAAAAGGCAATCTTTTTTGGGTAAAATTATTAAAATATCTCGATATTCCTTTTAATTTTACACTTCAAATCTCACCTTTTCTTTGGGTTCTGTAAATTAAATCTTAGGTCGAACTCAGGTTTAAAGTAAATTTAATTTCTTAAATTTATCACAACAAAAAACTATTTAATTAACTAAACACAAACTAAATGAAGAAATTTTTAGCATTTTTGTTGCTGCTTCTTTTCATTATTTTAGCATGGTTTGGATGGAAATGGTATAAAGAAACCGTTCTATGCTGTAATGATCCTGTAGAAGAAACAATAGCACCCAAAGCCGTAAAGTATGGCCCTTTGGTATTTGATTGGAACTCTGACAAAGCCATCACCAATGATCTTTGGCCAGACCAAAAAAATGAAATATTATTAGGTCTTTCTGATGGTAAAATTTTAAGAATTGTAGGTCCATATTTTTCTGATGAAGTAAATAACACCACTTTTCCTGATCTAGGATTAGCCAGAGCTGATGCCGTACGGCAATTATTACTCGATTCTATTCCTTCTGATAAAATGGAAATCGCTTCTAAACTAGTAAACTTTTTAGAAGATGCTAAAACAAAATCATTTGGAGGTACTGTTTTAAATTGGATGACTAGAAATGAAAATATTCAAGAAATTGATAATAAATCATTGATCTATTTCCCCTATAATTCTACAAAGAAATTAGAGAATGCTAATATCAATGATCATCTAGTAAGAGTTGCAGAAGCACTTAAAGGAAATGATAAAACAGTAAGCTTAACCGGTCATACAGATAATAAAGGTAGGCCATCTTACAATAAGAGCCTTGCTTTGCAGAGAGCTAAAGCTATGAAAAATATTCTAGTAGGTTTAGGCGTTGAAGCAAACAGAATTACTGTAGCCTCTCAAGGAGAATCGCAACCAATTGAGACTAATGATACTGAAGAAGGAAGACAGAAGAACAGGAGAGTAGAATTAGAAATAAAATAAAGTACTAATCAAATTAAAAAAATAAAATTATGTTATTATTACAAATAAATACAACAGCTTGCGACGGATCAGA
>Ga0209633_10002824_pt1 | contig 16459 bp, 13 predicted proteins | sample Cruoilmetagenom1_FD_187290 | JGI IMG/M metagenome (GOLD analysis project Ga0209633, IMG submission 187290) | Oil polluted marine microbial communities from Coal Oil Point, Santa Barbara, California, USA - Sample 1 (SPAdes) (version 2) | ecosystem: Environmental > Aquatic > Marine > Oil seeps ... | reverse complement strand
GATTTTGCGGCCTTTCAAGGATTTGGCTGCGCTGTCCGGACCGAACATGGGATGGGTGGGCAGGATGGAAACCGTTTCAGGCAGCAATTCCCGCATCCATTGCACCGGGTATACCTTTACCGAGCACACATCTACCACCAGGGCGCCTTCTCTCAGCAGCGGCGCCACCTGGCGCAGGCTTTCTTGCATGGCGGAGATGGGCATGCACAGGACCACGATTGGTTGGCCGCAGGCCGTTTCAAGGGAGACGGGCCGTGCCCCGCAGGCCCTGATCACTTTTTCCTTATCGCTGCGAGTATACACGACGACGGAGAAATCCGTGGACAGGTAACGGGCGGTAAGCTCGCCGAAGCGACCGAAACCGATAATACCGATTCGACTCATAGTACCTCGCGAATTCTCTCGAATGCATCCAGCAATCGATCGTCGGGTGCGGCAAAACAGATGCGCACATGGCCGTCCATGCCGAAGTCCTCACCGGGGACAACGGCGACCGCCGTTTTTTCCAGAATCCGGGCGGCGAAATCCCCAGACGTTTCCCCCTTCCTCAGATGGTCGGAAACGTCCGGAAAGAGGTAAAAGGCGCCCTGGGGGCGAATGCAGGGAAAGAGACCGGCCAACTGATCGAAGGCCAGGTCCCGTTTGTGTTGAAGATCCGCCCGGCGTCGGATCAACAGATCCTCATCCATTTCCAGGGCTGCCATGGCGCCGTGTTGGGCGAAGGTGCAGACGTTGCCGGTCAGATGACTCTGGAGGCGCACCATGGCCGCCGCCACCGCCGTCGGGGCAACGGCATAGCCCACGCGAAAACCGGTCATGGCATAGTGCTTTGAGAAACTGCGGGTGAGGATGAGCCGGTCACGCAACGGGGCCGGATCGTAGAGCGAGAAAAACGGCAGGTTGTCGTAGACGAAGAAGTCATAGGCCTCGTCGGCGATCACGAACAGGTCGTTCTGCACGGCCAGTCGAGCGATCGCTTCCAAATCCCCGCGGGGATAGACGGCGCCGGTGGGGTTGTTGGGGGAGTTGATCAAAATGGCCTTTGTCTTTTCGGTAACGGCAGCCGCCATGGCGTCCGGGTCCAGTTGGTGGTCCTTGGTGGGAACCAGCACCGGCTCGGCGCCGGCCAGGCGTACCTGCTCGGCATAGCTGACCCAGCAGGGAACGGGAATGATGACCTGGTCTCCCGGATCGCAGATGGTCTGAAAAATGGCATACAGCGCCTGTTTGGAGCCGTTGAAGACGACGATGTTTTCGGGTCCGCAACCGTCAAACCGATCGGCCAGGGCAGTTCTCAAGCCCATGAGACCCGCCATGTCAACGTAGCGGGTTTCCTGCCGGTCCAGTGCCCTTTTGGTGGCGTCGATTATCGGCGCCGGTGTATCGACCGTCGGCTCGCCGATGGCCAGGCTGATCACCGGGCGATCTTGTCGCTTCAACCCTTCGATTAACGGAATGAACCGCGCGGTTTTCGATCCCTCGACCCTTTGTATTCGATTGGACAGTTTCAAATCCTCAATCCCCCATATTCCGAAATCCTTGATTTCCTCAGTGTCTACGCACGCATTTTCTGCCGCAGGGCAAAGTCCCCCAGCACCAGCGCGGCCATGGCTTCCACAATGGGCACGGCCCGAGACACCACGCAGGGGTCGTGGCGGCCCTTGGCCGCAAGGGTACATGGGTTGCCGTTAAAATCCACGGTCTGCTGTGCAATGCCGATGGTGGCCGGCGGTTTGAATGCCACCCGAAAAACCACGGGTTCACCGTTGGCGATGCCGCCCTGAATGCCCCCGCTGTTGTTGGTCGTCGTACCCAGGCGCCCGTCGGCAGCCACGAAGGGGTCGTTGTGGATCGATCCCTTGAGCCGGGTGCCGGCAAATCCCGAACCGATCTCGAAGCCCTTGGTGGCGGGAATGGAGAGCATGGCCTGGGCCAGCTTGGCCTCCATTTTATCGAAGACCGGCTCCCCCCATCCGGCGGGCACATTGCGGCACACACAGGTGACGATACCGCCCACGCTGTCTTGATCCTCCTTGACCCGGGTCACCAGATCCACCATCTTATCGGCAGCCGCAGTGTCCGGGCACCTGATCAGGTTGCCGTCGACGGTCTGCCGGGTGATGGTTTGCAGATCCACATCCATCGATGCGATATCGCTGACCGCGCTGACCCAGGCGACGATCTCGACCCCATAGGCCTCATTGAGCATCTTTTCCGCTATCGCGCCGGCGGCCACCCGACCGATGGTTTCCCTGGCGCTGGATCGTCCGCCCCCGGACGATGCGCGTATGCCGTATTTCATCTGGTAGGTGAAATCTGCGTGGGAGGGTCGGGGGATTTGGCTCATCTGGCGGTAGTCACCGGGCCGCTGATCCTTGTTGGGCACAAAAAGACCGATGGGGGTGCCTAAGGTGATACCGTTTTCCACACCGGAAAAGATGGTCACCCGGTCCGTCTCCCGGCGGTCGGTGGTAAGCTTGCTCTGGCCCGGCCGGCGCCGATCAAGCTGCGGCTGGATGTCGGCCTCGCAAAGCGTCATGCCGGGCGGACATCCGTCGAGAACGGCGCCCACCCCTTTGCAGTGGGATTCGCCGAAGGTAGAGATTTTTAACAGCGTTCCGAAGGTGCTGGACATGATGGTTATCCTGTCTGTTTGTTATCGTGCTATTTTACTGCAATTCGTCCCCAATCCTTAGTGGTGTTTCGGCCGGTTAAACCGTGTAGAGGGTTTCCCATACCTTCCAGAAGTCGGGAAAGGATTTCTCCACGCAATGCGGTTCTAAAATTTTAATTCCGGGAGCCACCAGGCCGGCCATGGCAAAACTCATGGCAATGCGATGATCATCGTAGGTGTCGATCGACGCGCCGTCAGGTGCGCCTCCCGTCACCAGCAGCCGGTCATTTTCGGCGATGGCGACGATGCCCATTTTCTTCAGTTCGGCGCAGGTAGACGCCAGCCGGTCGCTCTCCTTGGCCTTGAGGTGAGAGACGTTTTCGATGACCGTGGTGCCGTCGGCAAAGGCCGCCACTACGGCCAGGGTGGGAACCATATCGGGCATGTCGGCCATGTCCACCGTTACGGCTCGAAGCGCTCCGCCGGTCACCGTAATGCCGTCGGATTCGTGGTTCACCCGGCAGCCCATCTGTTCGAAAACCCGGGCCAGGCCCACGTCTCCCTGGCTGGAATCGACCGACACCCCCTTAACGGTGACGCTGCCGCCGGTGATGGCGGCCGCCCCCCAGAAGTATCCGGCCTGGGAGGCATCCGGCTCCACCGTGTAGTCACCGGCCCGGTAGGTCTGGTTGCCGGCTACCTCAAACCGGGTGTATCCGTCCCGCTGCACCTGGATGCCGAAGCGTTTTAAAATGTCCACGGTCATGTTCACGTAAGGCCGTGACACCGGCCCGTGGGAAACCGTGATGGAGATGCCCGACGGGGTGCACGGGGCCATGAGCAGCAGGGATGAGAGATACTGGCTGCTCACGCTGCAGTTGATGGTCACCGAACCACCGAAGGCCCGGTCCCCGGGTATCTCCACCGGCGGGCAGCCGTTGTTTTCCACCGCCCGTGCATCGATGCCCAACCGGTTGAGCGCCGCCAGCAGGTGGCCGATGGGTCGGTGATACATCCGCGGGGAACCGGTGAGCGTATAGGTCCCTTGCCCCAAAGTGGCCACACCGGCGAGCAGACGCATGGACGTACCGGAGTTGGCCAGGTAGATGGGCTCAGCGCAGGGCTTGAACCGGCCGTTCAGGCCGTGAATCGCGATGGTCTGTTCGTGGTCGGCAACCTCCGCCCCCATTTTTTCTAAGGCCGCGAGGGTTAACCGGGTGTCCTGACTGCGTAGCGGGTTGCGTACCGTGCTGACGCCGTCGGACAGCGCTGCCGCGATGAGGGCCCGATGGGTGTAGCTTTTGGATCCCGGCACACGGACCTGACAACGGACGATGCGATGGGGCTTGATTTCAATCATGCTATTTGTCCTGACCCGGATAAACCGGAAACAACAAAATGGTTGCACCAAAACCTTACATGGAGAATACGAAATTCTGGATTAAGACGCAAATTTCAGTGCCCACGCACGAATGGCCACCAAAAGCCCGTTTTGGCCGGGCTGACAAAATGCCGCCGTTGGGATGGTCGGTCCGGGGTTGTGGGTGACCGGATTTCCCATCACCGCGTACCGATGCGTGTGGGGCGACGGTCAGGCCGGATGCTGGCGATGCCATGGTCTAAACCCCCACACCGAGCATGGGATAGGAACCCAGGTTTTTCAGGAAAAGGGCATGGGGCTGAATCAGCTCGATAACCTTCTGGATGTTGCCGTCTTCAAAATGCCCCTCCAGGTCGATGAAAAAGAAGTGGCTCCAGCTTTCGTGCCGCGTGGGGCGGGATTCGATCTTGATTAGATTGATGCCGGCGTCGGTGATGGGGGCAAGGGCGCCGGCCAGGGCGCCGGGCACATGGGCCAGGGCGAACATCAGCGACGTCTTGTCCTTGCCCGACGGGCGAACTTGCTCCTTGCCGATTATCAGAAACCGTGTGGGCCGGCGGGAAAAATCCTCGATCTTCGAGGCCGCCGTTTCCAGGCCGAAGATGGCTGCCGCACCGCCGCCGGCAATGGCCGCCACCCCTTTTTCATTTGCCGCCCGGTTCACGGCAAAGGCGCTGGAACTGCACTCGTTCAATTTTGCCCCGGGAAGATACTGATTGAGCCAGGTGCGGCACTGGTTCAGGGCCTGGGAATGGGCGTAGACCGCCTCGACCGCACTGAGGCTGATCTGTTTGGCCAATAGATCGTAGGAGACCTGTTGATAGCGCTCGGCGCAGATGCACAGGTTCGATTCGAAAAAGAGATCCAGGGTGTGACGCACCGATCCCTCCACGGAATTTTCCACCGGCACCACCCCATAGGCGCAGGCACCCTTTTCCACCTCGCTGAAAATTTCCCGGATGCTGGGTTGGGGTACATAGGTAACCGAGTAGCCGAAGTGGTTTGTGGCCGCCAGATGGGTGAAGGTCGCCTCGGGACCGAGGTAGGCAACCCGTTGGGAGGCCTGGATGGCGCGCGCGGCAGCGATGATGTCGATGAAGATGTGGTGCAGGACGTTGGGGTTCAGTGGTCCCTTGTTCAGGGCCGTCAGGCGCCTGAGGATTTCGCTTTCCCGGGTGCTGTCCACCACTTGGTTGCCGCCGTCTTTTTTCAGCTCCCCGATGCGCTTGGCCAGGTTGAGTCGCCGGTTGATCAGTCCCAGGATGGTGTCATCGATATGGTCGATCTGGTTGCGGATATTGCAGATGTCGGTGGCCATCGTGCAGCCGGGGGTGTTTTCATTCGCTTCCATGGTCGTTGGTGCCTCTTTCTTGACAACTTAGTAAAACAAAGGGCCGGGGAGATTTTCTCCACGGCCCGAAAACGAAAAAGCCGTGGGTTTTCGGTCTGCCCACGGCTTGGTTTGTCTGTTTCGATTCTCAGAACATTCAGCGCGCGCCGGGCAGACCCTTGCTAAGAAAATAGTAAAAGCAAAAAAACCTGCCGGTAAAAAAGTGGCCCATCGCCTGCGTTCCTTTCGAGGATTAAAGTTTCGGAAAAATACAAATTCGGCTTGCCCCTGTCAAGCTTTTTCCGAAACGGCTGGTCAGCGGAACTGATGATTAAACGAGCGCCCACCCGTTCAATTGATCCGCTGCCGTTTGGAAGTGCGATTTTTAACGAACCCGTCAATTTCGACTTGACAAAATCGCTCAGCCCGGCTTAGAAACGAAAATAAAGAGACTGAGCGTTCGCTCGGATTTATGCTGAAAAACCACCTATGCCGAATTTTTACAGAGTGTTGAATATGATTCGGAAAAAATCCGAAACCGATGGAATTCCAACCCAGATTAAGAACCAGGCATTGGTGACCCAACGCCGGCGGCAGATTGTGGATGCGGCGGTGAACCTGTTTATCGAAAACGGATTTCACAAGACCACCACCCGTCAGATTGCCCGGGCGGCCGGTATCTCCATCGGCTCACTTTACGAATATATCGCCACCAAGGATGATGTGCTTTACCTGGTATGTGACGCCATCCATGCGGAGATCGAGCAGGGGGTGGGCGCCGCGTTCAACCGGGCCGACAAGGGTGAGAACTCCCTGGCAGCGGTGATCCGTGAGTACTTTATGGTTTGTCATCGCATGAACGACCATATTCTGTTGATTTATCAAGAGACCCGGTCTCTGCCCGGCAAGTGGCAACGGGTGGTGCTTGAAAATGAAATCCGTATTACCGGCATTTTTACCGGGGTGCTGGCCCGACTCATGGACGCCGGTGACCTGCCACGGATCGGCCGACGGCAATTGGACCTGGTCGCCCATAACATATCCGTGCTGGGACACATGTGGACATTTCGGCGTTGGTTTCTGGCCAACCATTACGACATCGACGAGTATACCGACTTTCAGACGAAAAACATCTTGGGCATGTGCCGGGAAAATGCTTCCTGAGGGCGCCAACCAGGGGCCGGGTTACCGGGAATTATCGTCTGAACAACACCATGACCTAATAATGCAGGAGGAGTAGAATGGAATTTGAGCTTAACAAAACACAAAAGGACATTCAAAAGGCCGTACGGGACTTCGTCAAGGGCGAGTTTGACAAGGAGCTGGCTTTCGAGCTGGAACAAAAGCACGAATTTCCCCGAAAGATCTGGAAAAAGGCTTGCGATTTGGGGTTGATAGGGGTTCATTTCCCGGAACAATATTCGGGTCAGGGCCTTGGGTCCCTGGAAGATATTCTGGTCGTCGAAGAGCTGTGTCGCGGTGACTCCAGCATCGGCAGTGCTGTTGCACTGGCCGCCTTCGCCTCGGAAATCATCGTGCACTACGGCTCAGATGAACAAAAGGAGAAATACCTGCCCGCCGTCGCCGAAGGCGAAATGCTTTCCGCCGGTGCCTTCACCGAACCGGACCACGGCTCGGATATCACTTACATGGACACCACCGCCGTCAAAGAGGGCGACGAATGGGTGATCAACGGCGGCAAAACCTTCATCACCAACGGCGGGCTGGCCGGCTTTTACAATGTGCTTTGCCAGACCGACCCCGACGCAAAACCCGGTTACAGGGGCCAGAGCCTGATCCTGGTGGAAGCTGGCCGGGAAGGCCTCTCCACCGTCGACGTGGGCGTCAAGATGGGCATTCGCATGATGGCCACCGCCGAGGTGATCTTCAAGGATGTGCGTGTGCCCCTTGCCAATCTCATCGGCCAGGAGAACAAGGGCTTTTACCACGTGCTGCATTTCTTTGATGAAAGCCGCATCCAGATCGCCGCCCAGGCCCTGGGAACGGCGCAGGGCGCCTTTGACCGGGCCCTGGCCTATGTGAAGCAGCGTGAGCAGTTCGGCAAGAAAATTGCCCAGTTTCAGGTGACCCAGCACAAGCTGGCGGACATGGCCACCAAGATCGAACTGGCCCGCCTGATCACTTACAAGGCCGCATGGAACTTCGACCAGGGCCGAATCGATCCTAAGCTCACCTCCATGGCTAAAATGTACGCGGCCCGTACCGCGGTGGAAGTCGCCGACGAGGCGATCCAGTTGCTGGGCGGCTATGGCTACATGACCGAATACGAGGTGGAGCGCTTCTACCGCGATGCCAAAATCACCGAAATCTACGAAGGCACCAAGGAGATCCAGAAGAACACCATCGCCAGTGCGCTGATCGGCAAGTTGAAATAACGAAAAACCGTTACCCGAACCAATGATCGTTTTCCGGAGGGTGCATGTTTCCCGGTGTATTAATCGTCACCCTCCGGGGGGTTACCCCAACCGATTTTCGTTGATTCTGCGACCTGAAACTTTCGACCGCCACCACAGCAACTTTCCATCGATGTCCGACAGGCACCAATCGGTCTGGTCCGAACACGGGAAAGCCATCCGCTCGGCGGTGCGTGACAACCAGGACCAGCCACAGGAGGACGCATGAACGATGACATTCAGGTTTACCGGCCAAAGAACAACGTCCGGGCCGTCACGGCAACATCCCTTTTCGACGGCCACGATGCCTCCATCAATATCTTCAGGCGCCTCATGCAAAGTTCCGGCGTGGAGGTGATCCATCTGGGCCACAACCGCTCGGTAAAAGAGATTGTGGACGCCGCCATCGAAGAGGACGCCCAGGGCATCGCCATCTCAAGCTATCAGGGCGGCCATATGGAATTTTTCAAATATATGGCGGACCTGCTCAAAGAAGGCGGCGCCGGCCATATCAAGATCTTCGGCGGCGGCGGTGGGGTGATCGTGCCCGAGGAAATCAAAGAACTGGAAGCCTACGGCGTGACCAAGATTTACTCGCCGGAAGACGGTACCCGCATGGGGCTTCAGGGGATCATCAACCACATGGTCCAGTTGATGGATTATTCCCGTGCCGACGCCCTCCTGAATCTATCGGGTCTGTCAACGGAGAGCAAACTGCTCACCGCCAATCTGATCACCACCCTGGAGCAGGCAAAAGCCAAGGAAAACGGCCACCTGGCCAAGTTCCGGGCAGTGCTCAAGGAAAAAATCGCCGACCGCAAGGTGCCGGTAGTCGGCATTACCGGTACCGGCGGCGCCGGCAAGTCCTCCCTGACCGACGAACTGATCCTGCGCATGCTCCACGATCTCAAAGAGATCAGCATCGCCATCATCAGCGCCGACCCTTCCCGCAGAAAAACCGGCGGGGCCCTGCTGGGCGACCGTATCCGAATGAATGCCATCAACAGCCCCCGCATTTACATGCGCTCCATCGCCACGCGGCGTTCCCACACGGAAATTCCGGAGGCGTTATCCGAAGTTCTGGACGTGGTCAAGGCTGCCGGGTACGATCTGGTCATCGCCGAAACTGCCGGTATCGGCCAGGGGGATTCCCACATCGCCGACCTGGTGGACCTGTCCATCTACGTGATGACCAGCGACTTCGGCGCCGCCTCCCAGCTGGAGAAGATCGATATGCTGGATTTCGCCGACATTGTGGTGGTCAACAAGTTCGAAAAGCGCGGCGGCGAGGATGCGGTGCGCGACGTGCGCAAGCAGGTTCAGCGCAACAGAACGGCATTCGACAAACCTGACGATGAGATGCCGGTATTCGGCACCATCGCATCCAAGTTCAACGACGACGGGGTTACCGCTCTCTATCACGCCCTTTTGGACACCATCAAAGAGAAGACCGGCGTGGTCTTCGAATCCAGCCTGCCCCGACCCGACACCAGACAGTCCACCTCAAAGACCATCATCATCCCGCCGGAGCGCACCCGCTACCTGACGGAGATCGCCGAAACCGTGAGAAACTACAACCGGGAAACCGAAAGCCAGGCAGATGCCGTGCGGCGGGTGTGGCACCTGGAGGAGACGGCTGCGTCCGTGGCCGGAGACAGCCTCGAGGGCGACGGGGCCGTGCTGATGGCGCGGCTCAAGAGTGAAATCGCCAAGGCCCGAGAGGCCCTTTCTGATGAAACGGAAAAACTGGTCAAGAGATGGGAAAAGACCCGCGCCGACTACTCCGGCGACGAACTGGTTTACACGGTCCGCGGTCGGGAAATTCGTGTGCCGCTTTTCAGCGAATCCCTTTCCCACCAGAAGATCCCCAGAATCTCCCTGCCGCGCTTCAAGGATCCCGGTGAAATATACCGCTGGCAGCGGCGCGAAAATCTACCCGGTTACTTTCCATTCACCGCCGGGGTTTTCCCCATGAAGCGCATGGGCGAGGATCCCACGCGCATGTTCGCCGGTGAAGGTGACCCGGCCCGCACCAACCGTCGGTTCAAGCTGCTGTCATCCAACAGCGAGGCCAAACGCCTCTCCACCGCTTTCGACTCGGTGACCCTGTATGGCTACGATCCGGACCGCCGACCCGACATTTATGGCAAGGTAGGCAATTCCGGGGTGAGCGTCTGCACCCTGGACGACGTGAAGGTGCTCTACGGTGGGTTCGAGCTGTGCGCCCCCAACACATCGGTCTCCATGACGATCAATGGGCCGGCCCCCATCATGCTGGCCATGTTCCTCAATACGGCCATCGATCAGCAGGTGGACAAATATGCCGATGAAAAGGGCCGTCAGCCATCGGACGATGAGTACAACAAGATCAAGGCCATGGTGCTGGAAAACGTGCGCGGCACCGTTCAGGCGGACATCCTCAAGGAGGACCAGGGTCAGAACACCTGCATCTTCTCCATCGATTTCGCCCTGAAGATGATGGGGGATATCCAGGCCTATTTCATCGAAAACAATGTGCGCAACTTCTACTCGGTCTCCATCTCCGGTTACCACATCGCCGAAGCCGGGGCCAACCCCATCAGCCAACTGGCATTCACCCTGGCCAACGGGTTCACCTACCTGGAGTACTACCTGTCCCGGGGCATGCCGCTGGACAGCTTCGCACCGAACCTCTCCTTTTTCTTCTCCAACGGCATGGACCCCGAGTACACGGTTATCGGCCGGGTGGCCCGCCGTATTTGGTCCATCGCTCTGCGGGAGAAGTACGGCGCATCGGTGCGCAGCCAGATGCTCAAGTACCACATCCAGACCTCCGGTCGCAGTCTGCACAGCCAGGACATCCAGTTCAACGACATCCGGACCACCCTGCAGGCCCTGTGCGCCATCTATGACAACTGCCAGAGCTTGCACACCAACGCTTTCGACGAAGCCATCACCACCCCGACGGAGGAGTCGGTGCGCCGCGCCCTGGCGATCCAGCTGATCATCAACCGGGAGTGGGGCCTGGCTAAAAACGAGAACCCCTACCAGGGCAACTTCATCATCGAAGACCTCACCGACCTGGTGGAAACGGCCGTGCTGATGGAGTACGACAAGATCACTGCCCGCGGTGGCGTGTTGGGGGCCATGGAAACCGGCTACCAGCGCAGCAAAATCCAGGAAGAATCCATTTACTACGAAGTGCTGAAGCACTCCGGCGAATATCCCATCGTTGGCGTCAACACCTTCCGCGATCCTCACGCCGATGGTGCCGATATGCTGGAGGGGGCCTCGTGCATCGACCTTGCCCGAGCCACGACAGAGGAGAAGGAATCCCAGCTCAGCCGGCTTAAAGACTTCCAGACCCGCAACGTCGACCAGTCCGCTGAGGCGCTGGTGCGGCTCCAGAAGGTGGCCCTTTCCGGTGAGAACATCTTTGCGGAGCTGATGGAAACGGTAAAATGCTGCAGCATGGGGCAGATTACCGGCGCCCTCTACGACGTGGGGGGGCAGTACCGGCGGAATATGTAGTCGAATACATTGGGGCAGCTCCAACGAACTAAACCGCTAAACACCTAAAACTAAACACCTAAAAAGGGAGAGAACAGATGGATATCAATACCTTTGGCGTCATCGGCGCCGGTCAGATGGGAAACGGCATTGCCCAGGTGGCGGCCACCGCCGGCCTCAATGTCATTATGAGCGACATCAAAATCGAATTTGCCGAAAAGGGACTCGCCAACGTTACCAAGATCCTCGGTAAAAACGTGGACAAGGGAAAAATCAGCGCCGAAGACAAGGATGCGATATTGGGCCGCATCAAAATCACCGCCGACCTCAAGGATATGGCCGAGGCGGATTTCGTGGTGGAGGCCGCCACGGAAAACGAAACCCTCAAGTTCAAGATCTTCAAGGATCTGGACGAGATCTGCAAACCCGGCGTGATCCTGTCCACCAACACCTCCTCCATTCCTATTGGCCGGATCGCCGCACAGACCGGCCGGCCGGATAAGGTCATCGGCATGCATTTCATGAACCCGGTGCCGGTGATGAAGCTGGTGGAGGTGATCCGCGGTCTGGCCACCTCCGATGAGACTTTCCAGACCACATGGGACCTGTCCATGAAATTCGGCAAGACACCGGCCCTGGCCAACGATTTTCCCGGCTTTATCGCTAACCGCATCCTGCTGCCCATGATCAACGAGGCGGTGTTTGCCCTGTACCATGGCGTGGGTACCCGCGAGGATATCGATACGGTCATGAAGCTGGGAATGAACCACCCCATGGGGCCGCTGGCCCTGGCGGACCTGATCGGCCTGGACACCTGCCTGGCCATCATGGAGACCCTGTACAGCGGATTCAAGGATTCCAAGTACCGGCCCTGCCCGCTGCTGAGAAAGTACGTGGAAGCCGGCTGGCTGGGCAGAAAATCCGGCCGAGGATTTTACGAATACTAAATCAAGGAGGGTTCGAGGGGTAAAGGATCCAAGGGTTCGAGGGGAAAGCACCAAAAAATAAGCATAGAGAAAAAATCCTGCCCGCTCGGTACAGGCAGTTGATATCAGCTGTTCATTTATGCTGTTTACTTTCACTCGATCCCTCGACCCCTTGAATCCTCGAACCCTTTTCTTAACAAGGAGGTGTCCCATGCCCCCCAGAAAGCCCTCCCACCTCACACCCGTGGGCAAGAAGATCAAGAAGGCCCGTGCCAACAAGAAGATGTCCCACGATACCCTGGCCAACGAGACCGGTTTCTCCATCGATTTTCTTAAAAAAGTGGAAGCCGGCAAGGTTACGCCGTCGGTGGGTGCTTTGCTTCAGATTTCCCGGGCCCTCGGTATCGACTCCGGGGATCTGCTCAAGGAAGAAGAGGGCCGCATGGAGGATCGCATCAAGGCCTATACCCGGCGAACGAGCAGCTACGCCTACCAAACCTTGACGCCGGGAGCCGAGAACAAACACCTTAAAGCCTTCCGGGTAAAGATCGATGCCATGAAATCCCACGAGGGGGTCAGCTACAATCACGAGGGCGAGGAGTTCGTGTATGTGCTGGATGGTGCCATCGAGGTCGTGGTGGGTGAGCATGTGAACCGCCTCGGCCCCGGCGATTCCCTGCATTTTAATTCCGGCATCCAGCATCATTTGAAAAATACCGCGGAAAGGGACGCAGAACTAATTGTGGTCATCTACAACCCCTAATCGATCAATTTGAGCGAGGGGCGGTATTGGACATGTTTGCCGATGACCGACCCTGCTATCAAAACGGCATGTGCCGCGGAACCGGAACCCTGCCGGTGGGCGTGCCGCTCCGCAGATATACCAGGAAAGGGATTACGCCATGTCGTTCAAGCTGACCGACGAACAATTGATGATTCAGTCCATGGTTCGCGAGTTCTCCCGCAAGGTGGTGGCTGAAACCGCAGCGGAGCGAGACAAAACCAAGGAATTTCCCGCAAAAAATCTCAGAAAAATGGCCGAACTGGGGCTTTTGGGGATGATGGTCCCCTTCGACTATGAGGGGTCGGATTCGGACACGATAGGCTATGTCCTGGCCCTATCTGAAATTGCTTACTCCTGCGCTTCCACGGCGGTGGTGATGTCGGTACACAATTCCATCGTCTGCGAGAGCATCTTGAATTACGGCAGCGAAGACCAGAAGCAGCATTATCTCAAAGACCTGGCCATGGGAAAGACGATCGGCGCCTTCGCCCTCACCGAACCAGAAGCCGGCTCCGACCCGGTAAGCCAGCAAACCACGGCGATCAAGGATGGTGACCACTACGTCATCGACGGCACCAAGCGGTTCATCACCACCGGTAAAAACTGCGGTCTGGTCATCGTCACGGCCAAAACCGATCCGAGTGCCCGCCACAAGGGCATCAGCGCATTTATTGTCAACAAGGACAACCCCGGCCTTGTGGTGGGAAAAATGGAAGACAAGATGGGGTTGCGCGCCTCGGACACCACCGACCTGCATTTCGAGGCGTGTCGGGTGCCGGCGTCGGACATGTTGGGTAGCGAGGGTCAGGGGTTTACGATCGTCATGAAAGGGCTCGACGGTGGTCGCATCGGCATCGCCGCCCAGAGCCTGGGCGTGGCCCAGGCCGCCTTCGATGCAGCCGTCAAATATGCCAAACAGCGGGATCAGTTCGGCCGGAAGATCTCCAAATTCCAGGGGCTGCGGTGGATCATCGCCGACATGGCCACCCAGATCGAGGCGGCCCGGCAGTTGACGCTTTCCGCCGCCGCCATGAAGGACCGAAAGGCGCGATTCACCCTTCAGGCCGCCATGGCCAAGCTGTACGCTTCTGAAATGGTCAACCGGGTCACGGCCAAGGCCCTGCAGATGCATGGCGGATATGGCTTTACCACCGACTATCCGGTGGAGCGCTTTTACCGGGACGCCCGGGTATTTACTATCTACGAAGGCACGTCGGAAATCCAGCGGGTGGTGATCTCCAACAATATTTTGAAGGACAAGCGGACACCCTGATAAACCGAAAAATCACTTTCATCCGGCCATCGGTCGGGGAGGAGGACAATCATGGTCAGAACGGAAATCTCCCTATTCCTGAAAAACGAGCCCGGCGAATTGGGCAGGCTGGCCACGCTTATGGGCGAAGCCGGCATCAACATCGATGCGTTGACCATCCAGGATGCCTCCGCCTACGTACTGGAGCTGTTCAAGGCCAGGGGCAAATCCCTCAAACGCATTGCTTCGGCAGCCAGCTACAACTCCATGCGTAAAGATTCGGCCCAATTTGCCCTGATCCGCCTGCTGGCCGAAGACGGAAAAACCAACGCCGCCATTGACCTGCTTTCCAAGCACGGCTATACCTTCGACATCATGCCGGTCATTGCCGTCTTGTTGGACAACAACCCAGGTGAACTGGCCCGGTTGTCCACCAAGTTCGGTGAAAAGGGCATCAACATCAACTACGTGTACGGCTCCGTGGTCGGTCCGGAGGCCAAATGCCTCTTCGTTTTCTGCCCCGAAGACATCGACCTGGCGTCCGCAATATTTGTTAAGGAGAAGGCGGATCAGTTATAACAATCGTCGTCTCAGGCGTACAATAATTCCTGGGACTGTCAAACCGTGGGTGGCTCCCCGGAAAAGCCGGGAATCTGCCGATGGTTGTTATTTGGAGGATACATGAAGGAACTATTTTCAATAAGCCCCACCACACGGGTTTGTGCGGTTATCGGCAATCCGATTGAACACAGTCTCTCTCCGGCGATTCACAATGCCGCATACCGGCACTTGGGCCTCGACCTCGTTTATGTAGCCCATCGGGTCGAGGATGTGAAAAATGCCTTGGCAGGCATGCGGGCGTTTGATAATTTTCGCGGCTTGAGTGTCACGATTCCACATAAAATCGAGGTGATGAAATATGTGGATGAGATTGCAGCGGTCGACCGAGCCATTGGTTCAATCAACACCGTGGTTCATGAAAAGGACAGACTCATCGGTTTGGGTACCGATGGACCCGGCGCGTTGAAGGCCTTGGTTGATGCCGGTGTACAACTTGACGGCAAAGCGGTCTTGATGATCGGCGCGGGTGGCGCGGCAAGGGCCATCGCCTTTACGCTTGCCATGAATCGGAAGCTTCGGGAACTCATCATTATGGATATTGATCAAACCATTTGCCGGGGGTTGACTGCAGATTTAACGGCCGGCACGGATGCCGTTGTCAAATCCGAGTCCATGACCGAAGGCAACTTGGCGGGTGCGATGGCAACCGCGGATGTGATCGTCCACTGCACCCCCATCGGCATGCACCCCAAGGTGGATGCCTCACTGATTCCGGTGGAGATGTTTCGCCCCGGTCAGGTGGTGTTTGATGCGGTATACACGCCGCTTGAAACGAAGCTGCTCCGGGATGCCAAAACTTGCGGATTAACAATTATATCCGGGGTTGAGATGTTTATTAACCAGGCGGTTTTGCAATTTGAACAATTTACAAGCGGGGATGCCCCCGTCGCCGTGATGCGGCGGGTGGTCATGGAGCATTTGGAATCATGAAGATCGTATTGATCGGTTATCGTGGCACCGGAAAAAGTGCGGTCGGGGCGCTTGTGGCCCAACACCTTCAGCTGTCCTGCGTCGGCATGGATGCGGAAATCGTTAACCGGGCCGGTATCCCCATACCGGAGATAGTGGAAAAATACGGCTGGCCTACATTCCGCGATATGGAGTCTGAAGTGGCGCGGGATTTGGCGGCACGCGACCATATGGTAATCGATACCGGCGGGGGCGTCATCGAACGAGCCGAAAATATAGTGGCGCTTCAAAAGGATGCCGTCGTCATCTGGCTCAAAGCGTCGGTGGCCACCATCGTTTCACGGATTCAAGGGGATACCCAGCGACCCTCCCTCACCGGTGGGAAATCCTTTACCGAAGAAGTTGAAACGGTCCTGGCCGGGCGGGTGTCAAAATACAAACAGGCCGCGCAATATGAAATCGATACCGACCAGTTGACACCGAAGCAGGTCGCAGACAGGGTTTGCCGGATTTACAGACGATAAACCCCATTGCTTTTTTTGCTTCCGTGACCCTTAGGGCTCGCGCAAAAATAACTTCACATTTTCGCATCTCAGCTTCAGCCCATCTTTGGCTGATACCTCACTCTCAAAACCAACGAAATAGCTCGCTATTCCTGTGGTTTTGCTCTCTCGGATCAGCCAAACCTGAACCAAATCTGAGCGCCAATTCTGCGAAGTTATTTTTGCGCGAACCCTTA
>Ga0209633_10002823_pt1 | contig 16464 bp, 10 predicted proteins | sample Cruoilmetagenom1_FD_187290 | JGI IMG/M metagenome (GOLD analysis project Ga0209633, IMG submission 187290) | Oil polluted marine microbial communities from Coal Oil Point, Santa Barbara, California, USA - Sample 1 (SPAdes) (version 2) | ecosystem: Environmental > Aquatic > Marine > Oil seeps ... | reverse complement strand
CGTGAGGGCCGCGCCAGCGTGCACCTGCATGGGGTCTGCAATCTGCCCGATGGCGGGCAGGAATATTGTGATGATTTGGCAGAGATCGATGGCTGGGCGATCTATATCAGGGTGGAAACACCGGACGATCCGCAACAGCCTTTTGATCTGCATGAACTGCCAGATCATCCGATTTTTGAAAGTGCCAAAGGCACGGCCCACGCAACTGCACTGCAATTGCTGGGCGATGCTGAGGCATGGCACCACGATTGAGTGGTAGCATGCCTTGCGCATGAGGCCGGGCATTGCCCGGCCGTGGCAGCCCATGGCTGCTCCAAATGGAATACAGACAGCTTGAATCAATATTATAATATTGATTCAATTATGGCGAGATGCCATAACAGGGCTGCCTGTATGAGACTGGCAAGAAATAGGGATGATTACTTCACATGACCCAGCCCTGCGCACCACGGCACAAACGGCTGACGCAAAGCGAGCGTTTTGCGATTGTGCGTAAGCGTGCTGAGGGTGTTGCGGTCGAGGACCTGGCCCGTGAATTTGGTGTCACGAGTCGCAGCATTTTCTATACGTTGAAGGCTGATCAGGCCCGAAAGCTGGACAGCCATGTGCGTTCCGAGCTAGTCAATGTGCGCCTGACCAAGCGAGAGCTGGCCAGCTTTGATGCGGTATTGACCCGCCGTGATATTCCCTCGCGCGCCGATGGCCTGCGCCGCTTGATCCAATCCGCCAATGATGTCTTTGTTCCTGACGATGACCTGTCTGAACAGATGCGTGGCCTGTCTGCCTCGCTCAATCGGGCGGGCAATAATATCAACCAAATCGCACAGCGTCTGAATGAGGCCAAGCGCCAGGGCAAGACGCCGCCCTACGGCAACTCTGCCCATGGCCAGGTGCGAGCTTTAGCCGGGCTAATTTTTGATATCGCCGATCAGGTGCAAGACATGGCGCAACGTCGTCGCAGCCATCTGTCGGGTGAGGTGTCGCGCATTCTCGGAGGCTTTGCCGATGGCGCGGAATAATGCCGTCACCGCCATACGCTCAGAACTCTTCGATGGAGACTGGAGCCGAATTCGGGGCCATGTCCCGCGCCAGCGTCAGAAGCAAATGGTGCGCGCTGCCATGGGCCATTCCCCCGCAATCTTCAAAGCGATCCGCGAGGGTGGCACCCACAGCAAGGCACAGTTGCGCAATCAGCTGGAATATCTGACCACGAAATCGAGTTTCATTATCGACAGCCGGGGCACCTATGATGGGCAGAAGGTGTTGTCTGCGAAAGAGATTGAACAAGTCACGCGCCGGTTTTCAGCGCAGTGGAATGAAGGGTTTCACCCGAAGCTGGGCCATACGTCGCACCTGTTGATGGCTTACCCAATCGGAACCTCTGGATCTGATGTAGCCGAGATCACCCGGGATATCTGCGAACGGTTCTTTCTGGGCGAAGGCAGCCAGTTTGATTTTATCGCGGCCGTTCATGAAGATCGGGATCACCCTCATGCGCATATTGTTTTGAACCGGCGCAGCAAGGATGGCGAGTTCTTTTATCTCAAGCAGGGGCATCATTTTAACTATGACAGCTTTCGCGAGGCGATGGTTGAAGCCGCTGATCGCTACGGCGTCCGCCTTGAGGCCACCCATAAGCTGGAACGCGGGGTAACCACCAAAAGCCTGAGCGATGTGGAATATCGCCGGGCAAAAGAGCGTGGTCAGGATCTGTCAGAGCGTGAACGCGTTGGTCCAGAACAGGATCAAGCGCTGGCAGATGTCGCACAGCACGCCAGACTTTATCAGGGGTTGGCGGCAGAGGCCTCTCGCGACAACCAACATGATATTGCCCGTGCGCTGGAGCGCGCTGCCATGATGTTGGCGCAGGGAAAATCCATTGAAGCAGACGGAAAGGTGTACGGCATGGCGGAAGAACAGTATTCATTTGACGAGGTCGTGGATGCTTTCCATGACAAAGTTGAGCAAGCTGAACAGGTGGTGGCAGATGCGCCGCCAGATCGCCGTGCAGCGCTGGAGCAGGAGCTGAACGAGATCTATCGTTCGATTTCTCATCTCAGCCCGATTGGTGTTCGGTCCCATACTCTGCTGGAAACGCCGTCTGATGGCGGGATATATTCCGCAGAGAATATCGCGGATCAGGTGCAGGACAGGCTGAGCAGTGACGCCGTGGCTGAGCGGATGGATATAGCTCTCAAAGGCACAGGCATTTCGACACAGGAGGTTGTGTCGCGCATTGAGATCGGTGCGCAGAATGCAGCGCTTGAGCGGCAATGGCTGAGCCGGGATCTGGCTGCCATCGCTGAAAACGAAGGGCTCGATCTGTCCAGGCGTGATGATCTGGAAAAAGCGGTCGATCGGCTGGATGAGCTGCATTGCGAATTGGGCCGTGTCCTGAATGATGCTGACGTTTTGCGGGACGCCGGGAATGTTGAGGTGGTCGAAAATGATCGCACGCCGATCGATGGCCTGCCACCAACCACATCTGAAGCCCTGCAGAGGCTCCGGCAGGATCCGGCCTCAGATCCATTTCGTGAGGATCTGGACCGTGATGCTCTGCGACAGGAATTGCGTGAACTGGTTGGAGACAACCAAGCCGCTGACCTTGCCATCGGTGATGAACGTGTTTTGGAAGATCACATCGAAGATCGGTTGGACCGCCTCTATATGGCCAAGGCTTACCTGCAAAGCGAACCAGAACTAGCGAATTCTGTCGCGATGGAGCATGTGCTTGACGAAATCGCCAATGAAGAGATTGAGGTGCAGCGCCAGCGTCACGCCGATACTGATGGTGAGAAAGGCGTGACCCATGGATAAGTCACGCATCGCCCTTGGGGTCATCAGCTTTGCCGCACTCGGTGCGATGCTCGGTTATGTGCTGGCATCAGGCTATCTGACATTCCGATGGTTTGGCGTTGGTGCTGATATCGATTTCCTAATGCTGGTACGCGGTTACAGCGATTTACGGATCACACACCTCAATGACATGCAGATTGTCCATCTGATCATTGGCATTTGCACCGGCGCGGGTGTGTTGCTCAGCGCAGTCTTGATGAATGACGCGCTGACTAGGTTTGGCGAAACCCACTGGCAAACGCACTCTGAGATGAAGCGTAGCGGGTTTTTCGGCAAGCCGGGCCATGGCTTTATCCTCGGAAAAATGGGCACCCCGAAAAGCGGTAAGCCCCTGATCATGTCCAGAGTGTTCCCCCATGCGCTGATCGTGGCCCCAACCGGACGCGGCAAAACCAGCGGCTTTGTGATCCCAAACCTGCTGACCTATCAGGGCAGCGCTGTGGTGCTGGACGTGAAAGGCGAGAACTTTGAGGCCACATCGCGCCACCGAGCATCACAGGGCGACAAGGTGTTCCGCTTTGCGCCAACCGACTGGAAAGATGGGCGATCCCATCGTTACAACCCGCTCCTCCGTATCGCCGGGCTGGCAAACGTCGACCGGCAACAGATGGAACTGCAGTTGCTGGCCAGCCTGTTTTTGCAGGCCGATGACCGGGTGCAAGGGCTGCTGGATGGCGGGATCGATCTGTTTGTTGCGGCGGGCCTGTTGGCGTTTGAACGCAAACGCCCCACCTTGGGTGAGATCTATCGCATCACGGCATCCGGCGGTGACAAGCAGAAAGAATATCGTCGCCGCGCTGATGAGGTGCAAAACCCGGCGGCGAAGCTGATCTTCATGCGCATGGCATCTACCAACAACGACACGCTAACCTCCTATCTGTCGCTGCTGATGACTTCCGGCCTGAAACAATGGTCAAACCCTGCCATTGATCGTGCGACGGCAACTTCTGACTTCACTTTTGCCGAGATCCGTAAAACACCGCTGTCGGTTTATCTGGTGGTCGAACCCCTCATGGTAAAACCGCTGGCCCCGCTGATACGGCTGTTTTTCTCTGACCTGTTGGCAACGCTTCAGGATCATGAGCCCGGTGAAGATGAGCCATGGCCGGTGATGATTATGCTCGATGAATTCAATCGCCTTGGCAAAATGCCGATTGTCACCGATAGCATCGAAACCCTGCGATCATATCGGGCTAATCTGGCGATCGTGACGCAGACCATTCCCGCTCTTGACGAAATCTATGGTGAAAACGCGCGACGCGCGCTGCAGGGGAATGCGGGAATAAAACTTTATCTCACGCCATCGGATGAGAAGACCATCGAAGAACTGAGCAACGCCGTTGGCAAAACCACCAAGCGGGTGGTGACGCGGTCACGTTCGATCGGGCGTAACCCATTTTCTGGGCGCAGCATGTCGGAGCGCACCGAAGAAACGGCGTTGCTGTCTGAAGATGAGGCCCGCCGTATGGATCTTGATGACATTGTTTTGGTTGTCGATGCGCAAATGCCGGTTCGCGCCAAGCGGATCAAATATTACGAGGATCGGTTTTTTAAAGGTATTTTCGATAAGCAGTCTGGGGATTTACCGTATCCATCCGCCACAGACCAAATGCGCGGGCTACAGGGGCAGATAAAGGCGTTGGAGCAGAAGATCGGTACCTTGCAGGTGACTTCAGCTGGCGAGAAGCGTGGATCGAGAAGGCCGGAGATTGAAAGCTTGGTGACTGAGGGTAATGACGACCAGCCTGACGGATCCCCAGATGTTCAAGCCTATCAAATGGCCACGGCCCGTGTAGATCAGTTTTTGGAAAAGGCGGCTGGTGAATAATGTCAAAGCCGTCTTTCAATGCGACCGAGGGGTCATTGTCGGCTGTGCGAACCAAGGCGGAGTTGACTAGAGCCTGTTCAATGACCCAATGCGGTCTTTTCCTTCGACACCTATGGCGGAAACCGTACTCTCTCTGCGGGTACATGCAATGCAAGGAGCGACGCTAAAAGCTGACATCCAAAATGCGCGTTTTTTGTGGGATTTTTTGAAAATGGACAGCGAAATTCAGCCTCTGAGGTCAAATTCGTGGAGCGCTCCTATGCTATTTATTTTGTTGTGTTCGATTGTAAAGCTCGCGGACAAAAACTGAATGCTGCCCTTTCTGAAATACAACATGTAGCTCTTGCTCTGCGCGGGTCACGGCGACATAGAATTCACGCCTTTCAGCGTTCATCTTATTCGGATCGTTCTTGCTTCGCCAATTTGGTATTACGTCATTGTTCATTCCCAGCAGGATGACAGCGCGAAATTCTCGACCTTTTGAACTGTGAAACGTGCTCAGGTTTATAGCGCCAGTTCCGGAAGAGTCTCCACAAAACTGAGCCATTTTGAGGTCCGCGCCGCCTTTTTTGGCGGGGTCTGTCCTCCCAATCATTTCGTCTAAATTATCCCAGTGTTCTGATATCGTGCGCTTTCGAGCAAACCAAGGCGATAAAATATCGCGCTTGAAGTCGAGCAGCCAAGAGTGGGTCGAGGCCGCCCCGTCCATAGGGTTAAGGAAGGTAATGAGCTCATGTTCCATTTGGCGCTTTTCGTCATCCGAGGCGGTCCCGCCGTACACCAAAGAACTCGCATCATAGCAAAGCCGCTGAAATCTTGGATCAGCAGTTTTCCAACCTCCGACAACCCATTGAGCGCATCTTTCTACAAACCTCGAAACCGGCGAATTTCTCTTTATCAGGGCTTTATTGTCTGCCCGAACTACAGGGACCCCTTGGGCTTCGGCAATCGAAACAAGGTTGTCACTGTGTTTTGCCCAGCGGTAGAGGATACCGATTTCACCGAGCTTATACCCCCTGGATTGAAGATCAGGCAGGATAGATTCCAGTACATACTTCGCTTGAGCATTTTCGTCTCCATCAACTTGATGAAATCTGATCGCGCCCTTCCCAGCATTGTCTGGCCCAACATATCCTCGCTCCGCACCCAACGCTGCCATCGAGGCATCTATGATGTCCGTGCCACACCTGTAGTTGAAGCGAAGGCGTATGGTCTGAACATCAGCTCGGGCAGACAAGCCTTCGAGCAGTGAGGGTTCCGCCCCTGCAAACCCGTAGATCGATTGGTCGATATCGCCGACGGCGAAGAGCCTAATACCGCTTTCAAAGCAGAGTTTCAGTACCAATTCATGCAGTGCATACCCTAAGTCTTGGTATTCGTCGACAAACAGGACGGGGTACTTTGCTTTCAACGCTTCGGAAATCCAAGGAAATCTCGACACCATTTGGTAGGCGAGCAACGGCATGCCATCGAAGTCAATTTGGTTGCGGTCCTTCAAAATTCCTTCGTAGGCTTCGACAAAGTCAGCGAGCTCTGGATTTGTGCCTCGCCATGCAGGAACTGATCTATCAATCTCCGATTTTCTTTTTGTTTCAGCAAACTTCCATCGATTTTGCGGATCACCTGCACCGCCAATAGAAGTATAGGCCTGAGAAATAACGTCTTTTCTATCTGTCTCTGAGATCACGCTAATTTCAGACGGCCAGTCGGGGAAAACACAGCGAGCAAATGGTAGGATTATTTGACTTAACGCAAAGCCATGGACAGTTCCAATGAATGCTCTGGTGCCGCGTTCTAAACCTAATGCCGAAAGCCGCTTTTCGAGTTCGAAGGCGCATTCGTTGTTGTATGTTATGCAAGCAACACCTCTTGGCTCAGGTACGTCCTCCAGCAGCGTTTTTACCATAGCCGTTGTGAGCGTCTTGGTTTTTCCACTTCCCGGCCCAGCAAGTACAACACAGTGGTCTGTAACATTTACCGCCAACAGCTGTTCTGGATTCTGAGACAACGATCCAATAGCGGCCTTAAGAGCCCTCGTGCCGGACATCAGGCTTTTGCAACCACGTGTTCAATCGCGTGTTTTATGTACTCAGGCGGCGCAATACCGCCAATCCTCTTTTCGAGCTCGCGAGAGAAACGACCTTTGCCTACATATCCAATCATCAACATCAGTTTTTCTGGCACGATTTCAGCATGATCTGCTTGATATCTCGCAATTCGACTTTTCAAAACTGGACCGAAAGAAGTTTGCTCAGACAGGATCGACAAGAGCACATCAGCAAGATCTGGGTCTTGCGACAGCTCGATTTCCAATGTGCTACTGTTCAAATAAATATTGTACTTTCGTGCAGCTGCGCGAAGGGTATCTTCTTCGGTATCAAGGCGGCTTAACTGCGCTGGTGTAACGGCAGCAGCTCCTTGGATATCGCGTTTTAAGAGCAATAACTTTTTAGCCCGCGCCCATCCAAGAGGTGTTCCTCCAGCGATTGGGTCCCAGTCAGTAATAACGCTGCAGGGCAAATCAAGAATTGTGGCTAGCTTAAGATAAGGCCCGAAGTCGACGCCATCAACGCTGCAAACTGTAATACCTAAAGCATCTAAGTCATGGCCCAACGTAGCAGAAAATGCTGGAACTAGTGCTTCTTCAGATGGACCTTCCACGAAGATGATGCCACTTGAAAAGAAAATTTCAGCTCGTGTTGTTGTGAGATAACCTTGTAGGTCAGCCATTTCGTGTGCGGCCAGATTCAAATTTGCCAATGAAAATGCGATAGACCCGTCTTCTCCACAATTACGTAGCAGAACAATTTGATTGAACGGCGTGACACTAGCAATATTTGGAGAATGTGTACTAACAATGAGGCTTTGAGGGGCCTCCAGATTTTCTTGAAACAAGGTGCTGAACACCTTGCGTTGTAGCTGAGGATGGAGATGCGCTTCAGGTTCTTCGATAGCAATGATCGTAAAATCCTGCTCGTTCTGCGCCCGTTTCCATTCATACTCAGCCAGCTGAAGGGTAAGGAGCGCAAGGTTAGCTGATCCAAGGCTCGCATCTCCGATTTCCCTTGAGCCACCATCGATGAACAATTTGAGAATGTTAGCTAGTCGAGATGGGTCCGTAGACAAAATGCCGAACTTCGCATCAATGTCATTGCGCGGACCGCCAATCGCAAGCAGCTTCCCACGTAAAGTTGCCTCAAGTGCAGTAATTTCGTCTAGCTTGAGCAACGCTTCTCCGGCACCTTCAATTGCACTTGAAACGCTCGCCAAATCATTGTCAGGAACTCTTGAAAAGGCATCTTCTACTAAGGGTCTGAGTGGGGACTTCCTCCAATTTGCTAAATCTGACTCAGCGTCCCGAAGCGCATGCAGTACATCAAGAACTAGTCTTTTTCGCATCTTTGAAGGTACTGATCGGGTTTCATCTCCGCCCCCAAAAATAATGTAGTCATAGTCCGCTTCCTTCGAAGGCTCACCCTCGCAGTCAGGACGGAACCGATAACTAATTCGCGCAACGGTGTGGTCCTCGGCTACGCGAAAATCGGCAAGTAAAGCATGAGTCGCAGGGTTAGCTTCAAACCCGACAAAATCGATTTCGATTTCGATTGAACTGCCGCCTTCGACAAAGGGATCTTCGATACCGTCCCAAAAGTCAGAAATTTTAAGGCTACGTGATCGATCCGGGAGGGATGTATCCAAAACTAGTCTCAAAGCATGTATAAAATTGCTTTTACCCGCTCGATTTTCCCCCACTAGAACGGAGTTCTTGGCCATCGGAACATCAATGTTTTTGAAATTGCGAAAATTACGGATTTGAACTCTAGAAATATGCATGGGCAACCCAAAAAATTAAATTGTAGAAATTGTAGAGCCAGTAGGCTTTCAATCTCAACGTGTACTGAGGATCTCGCTCCGGTACCACCATTGAATTTGATGCCGCCCTCCGATTATATATGTTCTATACGGATAGCCGCTTCGGCTCGCCGCGATGGAGCATACTGGTCTCGGATCCAATGTCGTAAATGGGCCAGACTTGTCGTTCTACATTCATGGCCGGAAGCATGCGTAATTGGGCCGTTGCACACTTTGGTCTGACGCCGAAGCGTTGTTGCAGTTTGTGAAAGCTTCAAGTCTCGATTTTCTGACTCATCTCAAGATACCGGCAGAATGCATTGATCAACTGCATTTGGCCTGGTGTCTGACAATCAGCCTCAAAAACCTGGGGTGACGCGACCAAAATGGCCAGACACTGTGCCCGAGAAATCGCCACGTTGAAGCGGTTACCGCTGTAAAGAAACTCCATGCCTCTTGGCGCGTCTGCATGACTTGAAGTTGCCATCGAATAAATCGCAACAGGTGCTTCCTGACCTTGGAATTTATCCACAGTTCCAACACGTGCAGTCGGCAGGCGCTTCTGAATTTCAATCACTTGCGCGTTGTATGGCGCAATGATCAGAATATCTTCAAGCGTGATTGGCTTGGTCACGCCATCTCGATCCGTCCAAGCAGCGCCTTGGTCCAGAATGTCTTCCACCAAGGATTTGACCATGTCGGCTTCTTCAATGGACGAGCTGGTGTTGCCGCTGTGCGCTACCGGTAGGAAGCGTAATCCAGCACCCGATGCAGCGCTCTCAGTTTGGACAAGTTGCTGCTCGCACCCATCAACGGCATGCAGTTTACTTTCGTAGAAAAGCTCTGAGTTAAACGCGCAAATATCTGGATGGAGGCGATAGGTAGTTCCAAGGAAAAGGCCTTGGCTTGGTTCAATGGTTTGACGACCGCCAAGCAAATGATCCAATGCTGAGACGCCTGTTCCATCCGGATGCGTCCCTTGCGTTGGCTGTTCGAGCTGTTGCGGGTCACCTAACATGATGACCGTTTGTGCTGCTTGGGAAACGGCTAAGACATTTGCAAGAGACATCTGACCAGCTTCATCAACGACAAGCACATCAACGGCTTCAAAAGCATATTCTCTTGCCCAGAAGAAGTGGGTCGCACCAGCGATCTGAGCTTCACTGCTAGCAAGTTTATCTAAGACGCCATCGTTGTTTTTTGCGAAGATGAGGTTAGGTCCGTCGACCTCTTTGTTGCCCTGTTCCGGCTTTTGGATGCAGGTCAGATCGACGCCCATTTTTGGTGCCGCTTCGATCACTTTATCAATCAGGTTGCGGATCACTTTGTGGCTGTTTGCCGTTATCCCCACCTTCTTACCTTGCCCTACAAGTTCGCAAATCATCCGAGCTCCAGTGAAAGATTTACCTGTCCCTGGAGGTCCTTGAATAGGTAGCACACCACCATTCATTTTCCCTGCAACACGCAATGCTGCATCAAGCGTTCCTTCGCCATCCGCTTGGAAGGGTTCACCTCCAATATCCATCGGTGCCCGAAGCAATAATTCGCGCGCACTTTTATAAGAGCCGCCACCTTCGATGCCGTGTTCAGCGATGTATTCACCTAGGCGAAACAGCGAGGCCGCTTGTTCCTTAGGGTCGATGAACTTGTGCGCGAAAACGGCTTCGGGATGAACATCGGCAGTCGCTTTCGATTTCTTGATGTCGATTGTCAGATTCTCCGAAGACACTGTCACAGCCGTACCAACTTTGTCGCCGCCGACATTATGCAGGCCTTCGTCTCCTCTGATGTCAGTATCCTGCGCGTCAAATTTATAGCGATGCGTTGGTATTCCGGTTTTCGAAGTCTCAACAACCCCCATCAATTGTAGGCGGCCAATGCCCGCCTTTTCTTCCAGAAGTTCGATGCTGCTCAATGCTTGAAGTCGGAACTTTTCCCACCACACAGCTTTGTTTTCACGGCGATGCCAATCAAGAACATAAGCCAATATCCAGCGCGCTTGTTGTTCTGATGAGCGCTCTTCAGGGTCAACGGGGATATCATTGGTAAGCTGTTCAATCAGAGCCAGAACGCGCTGTTGCTGTTCGCTAAGCTCTTCGCTTGGTCCATCTTGCCCAGGCTCAGGACGCGGGATTTCGGTGCCCTCTGCCAATCTTGATGCTCTTAAGTCTTCGAGCCAATCACGCAAGCTTTTCGTCGCAAAGCAATCATCGGCATTGTAAGCCGCGACGACCGCTTTTGTGTCCAAGTCAATGGATGGAATGTCGTCGAGCTCTAAGCCTGCGGTCACTCTCGTCAGTGCCATGTTGGCATCTCGTAATGAAACCTTGCGCTCATATCCACAGAATGGCTCAAGTTTCTTAAGTGAATAGCTTTCAACGCTGGCACGAATAGCGTGTTTTGTGACTGTCAAAAGATCGACCAAAACCTTGCCTCGGAGAAGATTATCCACTTCATCTTCGCGTGTTGCGTACCGTCCCATTAGTCGTTTCAAAGCCCCTGCTTCATAACCGCCAAAGTGATAGATGTGCATGTCTGGGTGATCCACACGCCGCGCGGTCACAAAATCAACAAAGCGCTCAAAGCAAGCTTTCTCGCTCGCGCGATCAAATGCCCAATCTTGTTCGTATTGCTCAGCACCGGCATCATCAAAGTAGCTGTAGCCGAACAGATATTCTAACCCTTGCTCGCCAACAAACTGATCACTTTCAATGTCAAAGAAGACGTCTCCATTCGAGGGTTTGGGCAGTGCAGCAAACCCGAATTCGGGAACTACATCCAAAAACTCAAACTTTCGCTCACCTGTCTCTCGCGCAGACACCTGGATTGCAGCTTGCGCACGCACTCTCTCAAATGATGCCGGTGCACCTCGTTGAGGTTGGAAAGGCATTGGGCTTGGCATGTCTGCTAACGTCTTTGCCGTACCGAAGCCATTGGCTTGGAGCTCGGAGATTTGGTTTTTTGATATGCCCGCCACCAAGCAGAGATGATCATCGGCACGTCGCCTTTTGTCACACTGCTGTTCCCATCGACACACATCGCAGTGACTTTTTGGGTCAGGATATTCGACTTGGTCTTCTGGCAACTCCAGAGCATTTTCTGCAGCCGCCTTCACACGCCTGAAATAGGCGGCATAGTCCGAAAACCGAAACTCCTGCGGCTGATAGTCAGACCACGGCGCGACGACAAAAACCTTCTCAGGCGGACGCCCCTGCGCATTGGCGAGAAGGTCAGCATAAAGGCAAAGCTGAAGGACCGTGCCGCCTTTTGTTTCTCGTGCCAGCTTGGTGTCGATGATCTCATAGGAAAAATCCCCCAAATCACTCGGGGTCTCCACTCGCCGAAGAACATCCGCTCGGCCACTCCATCGTCCATGTCGAAGTGCTGCTTGAATAATGATTTCTGAGCCACTGCGCATGGCTTCGAGGGTCGCATCGACAGTAGCGTCGGTGATATCGACGCCTTCTATCTTGATCAGTTGATGACCGGCATCTCGAAGATGTTGAATATATGCGTCTTCATGCCTTTGACCTCTTTCACGGAGGATTTCGAGCAGTGGGTCGTAGTTTTCAGGCTTCTTCAGCGCACCCATTGCGACCTGCACATCAAGTGCTGTTAGGTGTCCGCAATTGAGATGACCAACAAGGTCTGTGGCGCTGAGTTGTATTGTGTCATTAATTTTCTTCATAATAAGCGCCACTTCAAATTGGATTGATCTAAGTTGGCATTCAACCAATTGTTCATGCAAGCCTTTTGCTCTACCTGATGTCGCCCATCATGGATAAAAAGAGAAATAATAACGCAAATAGGTTCTCCCGTTGATTGTTCTGCGCAACTATCGGGGCGGGCTGTCGTAAACCACGCTAGTAGTCTCGGCCTGTACACACAGCATCTCCACAGATTGTAAGTTCGACTTGCCTCAATTTTCGCAGTTGCAACGAATGTCGGGAATGCGGGTTGCGACCGCAACATCTCGCCTCTCTGGCCAATGTGGGCAACGGGCCGTCTTTACCCCAACCGTTTCGCCCGCTCCGCCATCTTCTGAGCCAGTACAGCTGCCCCACTTCCAGCCTGCCGGATCCCAGCTCCGGCCAACTCGGCATTTGTCCTTGTGCCAAACCGTGCGCGCGCTTTTGATCCTTTGGCTCCAACCAATCCCTTCGCAAACCCTACCGGCCCCGTCATGCTGGGCGGGCCTGCCATCAGGAAATTCCCAGAGATTGTGCGCACGATCAATGGCGTGGCCGCGATCATGCCGCCCGCAAGAAAAATCATCATAAAGAATGGCACTAGCGCGCCGATATTGCTTGCACCGGATGGATCTCCGAGTTCACTCATCAAGGATCTCGACATGCCGATGACCGTGGAAAACACGCCTGCGATCACCACCGGATAGAGTGCGTAGGAGATGGTGCTGGACAGCCAGCGGTGGAAATAATCCTTGGTGATATCAAAGAGGGACAGGGCAATCATGATGGGTGCGATGCCGATCATGAATGCCATCATGATTTTCGCAAAAATCAGAACCATACCGCAGAGCGCGCCTATCACGCCCAAAAGGAACGCTCCGAGCGCGCCAATCATCGCCCCCGCCATCCAGTGCATATTGTCTCCGGCAGCGTTCAGGTAGTTGCCGAACTCCTCAATCAGATCATCAAAGGCATTGGCAAAATATCCGGCACCAGCACCGCCGCCGCCGAGGCTTGCCACCATGCCACCAGCCAGATGGTCCAGCCCGTCGATAATGGCGCTGGCTACAGAATTCAACTGGACCCAATTCAGGGAGAACATCGAAATGAGCATGAGTTTAAAGGCGAACCAGAAAGCCGTGCGCCCATCCATAGATTTGTATTGAAACGCCATGTTGATGAACACGGCAATGACTGCCAGCGTTGAGCCAAGTGCAACAATTCCACCGATCTGTCCGGCCACATTACCAAAGGTGGTTTGGGCTGCATCATCGAGGAAATTATCAGTTGTATCCACCATCCAGCTGACGACGCCCATGGGTGCCTCCTAGGCTTTTGGTTCTGGATTTGCGCGCCAGATGTCGCGTTTCAGGAATGCTTTCAGGATGTGCTCGCCGTCGAAGTCCGGCACAACTGACACCAACTCCCAACCATCTTGGCCAAGGGCCGTCAGCCGCGCCTCAATCTTCGGCGGTTTGGTTTTTGCGGTGTTGATCTGTTCAACTTTGTATTCAAACATTTTGGATCTCCTTGGATTGGGCCGGTTGCCCCGGCAGGTAAAACTCCGTGATCCCACGCGCCCCTTTATGACGGCCCGCCTGAATGATTACGTCGATGGATCTGGTGATGTAGTCGATCATATCCTTATATGTCATAGGGATATCAGTCTTGAGAGCGGCGATCGCCAAGCGCTGCACCGCCAATTGCGGGGTTTCCGCATGCAGGGTGGTGAGGGATCCGCCATGGCCGGTATTAATGGCCTCAAGGAATGTCATCGCTTCCTTGCCGCGCACTTCGCCCAGAACAATGCGGTCTGGTCGCATGCGCAGAGTTGACGTCAAAAGCACATCTGCACTGCGCATGGCCTCATCACGATTGGAAATCAGCGTGACCACATTGGGCTGCTTGGGATGCAATTCAGCGGCTTCCTCAATTGTGATGATGCGCTCGGGCGGTGGTACGAATGATAGGATTTTGCGCGCAATCACGGTCTTACCGGTCGAGGTGCCGCCCGCAACGATCATGTTGAGTTTGTGCTCAACACAAAAGGCAATTGCTGCATCGATGTCGCCTACAGCCACAACATCCTGCAACTCGGAATTTCGGGTGCGCCGCAACCCTTCAAGGCTGCGCTCAGATCCAAACAAATAGGACAGTTTGATCTGATCGAGCGGCAGGTCCGCAAAAAACCGCAGAGAAATGGCAAAGCCGCCATCCACCGCTGGCGGCTGAATGACCTGCGCACGAATAGCACGGTCGCGATAGGTGATGCTGACGGATACGATTGGCTTGGTCTGGCTCAGGGTTGTGTTCGCGGCTGATGCAATCTGATTGCCCAGATCCTTGATTTCATTTAGAGCGAGTGTCCGATCGATAGCCCCCATAAAATGATCTCCTTGAAACTCGCCCCAAAGCGTGCCGTCTGGATTGATGCACAGCTCTATCAGCTTTGGGTCACGTACCTCGGGTAGTTTATCGAGGGAGTTTTGCAGATAGCTGGCGGCCATGATCAGAATATCTCCAGATCACGGTCCACCATGACGGTGACGCGGCTGCCCTGATCGACATAGATCACGGGTGCGATTGAAAGATATTCACAGATGACGCTTTGGGCGCTGTCCTGCAGGTCTTCACCAATGTTTTCCAAGACATCTGAGGTGGTTTCATCCTCGGAGCTACCTGCCGCAACTGTAGGCAAAGTCCCGATCAGCGATATCAACGCTGCAGAACCGAACCGCGCGCCAAACCGGCTGTCGACAAAACCGGTGGTGCCGGATCGACCAAGTTGATCGCCACCAAAAGCGCTGATCTCAACGGTTTGGTTGTCGGGCAAAATAATGCGGTCCCAAGCGATGGTGATGCGCTGTTGCGCGATATCAACGCCGGATTGGTAGCGTCCGATAAGGCGGGAACCACGTGCGATTAAAATGCGGGATCCGTCATAAGCATGCACATCTTCCGAGATGATGGCGCGCACTTGGCCCGCCAATGAACTATCAATCGCGGTATCCAACACGGCTTGAATCATCGTGCCTTGAATGACGGTATTGGACGGGTTCACGATCAGCTGGGCCTGCGTCACCTCGGCTGGGGCCGCACCGTTGCGCACAAAATCTGTGCTGCCATCCAAGCGGCGCTGCTCGGATGCGGTTGCGTCATTGGCCCCACCAGATCCTCCAAAGGCAATGATAGGGCTGGTGATGCGGGCCTGCAGTTCTTCCTGCTCAGCCTGTCGGCGGCGTTCCAATTCCTGCAGGCGCAGTTCTTCGGATGTTGGGCCAGATGGGGACACCGCGCGCGGCACGTTCAGCCGTGCCAACTCCAGATCAGTCTGAAGGCGTTGGAGTTCGCGGGCGCGTTCTTCTAGTTGGTCTTGTAGTTCGGTTTGGGTGTTCGCAGCGTCTTGGCGCAGGCGTTGCATTTCCTCTCTGAGGGCGGTCAGTTGTTCATCATCCAGCACCGGCGCAGCTGGCGGCGCATTGCGCAGAGCGGTGATTTCCGCGCGCATGGCGTCAAGCTGGGCCATCAGTTCGGCATTGGCAGTATCGGGTTCTGGCGGGGCTATTGGGTGAACTGGTTCAGGCGCGGGTTCATTTGGTGCAATCCGTCCGAAACCCGATCCGACCGTCTGGAACTCTTCTGGAATGCCGGTTGGTAACTGCTCTGGAGCAGGACCATTGTAGGATGTAAACAAGAACACGGCGAGCATCGTTAGGCCGCCGATAATGACGACTGGTAAAATAGGGAAACGTCTGGAAATCGATGTTTTATCATTGCCTTCAAGAGCTTCTAGTCGCTTCTTAAGTTCAGTAGCTTCACTCACCTTGCACACCCTCGCTCATTTCCTGAATGCAAACTTCCTGTTCTCCCAGACGCAATACCCAACGAGCATTCACGCCAGAGACACGGATCACGCCGTCGGGTTGTGCCAGCGCATTCACACTGCGCTCAGTGCCATTGGACCAACGAAAGATCGCAGGCACAGGTGCGTTCCGCTCAAACCGGAAATAGGTGAAGGTGCCGTCATCCCAGATTTCGCGCGGGGTGATTTCAGAGCGCTCGCTGACGCCGTAAGCATGGTTTGGCGCGCTGCGTGCAATGGCTTGCCGCGACGGGCGAGTGCTCTCTGGATAGGTGAATCTGATCACATAGAAGGTCGGTGATGAGGCTTCAGTCACGTTGAAGTAATAGGCACGTTGGTTGGTGTAGACCGTGATGTTGGTATGCGCACCGCGTGTT
>Ga0209633_10002822_pt1 | contig 16464 bp, 15 predicted proteins | sample Cruoilmetagenom1_FD_187290 | JGI IMG/M metagenome (GOLD analysis project Ga0209633, IMG submission 187290) | Oil polluted marine microbial communities from Coal Oil Point, Santa Barbara, California, USA - Sample 1 (SPAdes) (version 2) | ecosystem: Environmental > Aquatic > Marine > Oil seeps ... | reverse complement strand
TTCAATTATATCAATAGGTTGCAGTGGCTTATGGCAAACCGAGATAATCTATGTAACTATTAGTTTTAACAGTCGTAATACGCAATTCTGCGTTTTTTTTACCTATTCAACTGAACCAGTGCCGCCAAAAGGACATCGTGGATATTTACAGACTTTACATCCCAGGCAAAATGCACCATGACCCATGCGTGCCAGATCCAGGCGGGTAATTTTTACACCTGCAAGAACGCGGGGTAAAAGCAGATCAAATGCGGTGGTTTTATAATAAAGAGCGCAGGCCGGAACGCCAATGACACGCACTGAACCCCGGCGGGCAAGCAGGGACATGGCTCCCGGCAAAACCGGCGCGCCGTAAAGGATATCTTCGACGCCGGCATCTGCAAGCCCCTGCCGGGTCACATCATCCGGATCGACGGATAATCCTGCGGTGGTAATGATCAGCGCTGCCTCTTGATTGATCAGTTTCAGGACGCCGTCGGCAATAGATTTGCGGTCGTCCGGCACAATCAAAGCACCAATCACACAACAACCCAGTTTTTTTACTTTGGCCCTGACAATCATCTCAAATTTATCTTTAATCTGCCCCTGTACGACTTCGGTGCCTGTAATCAGAATTCCAATCCTGGCCGGCATGATCGTATGCAGAATAAGGCGCTTCCCCCTGGCAGCCCCGGCAGATGGAACCATGCTTTTCAGGGTAGGCCTCACCGCATATGGGACAGTCAACTGTTTTTCCCGACGCGCGTTGTTTTAGCCACTGGGGACGGATTTGAACCTTTCGGGTTAAAAAAATGCTTGAACCTGCGGCACAGATCTGTTCCCGCAGCAGCGGGGTGTTTTGCTTTTGTTTTGGTTTGAATTTATAGAACCAAATCTTTATTTCAGGCCAGGCATTCAAACTGGCTGAGTTTAGAAAAACCCTTACGCCTTCTCCAGTAATTTTGTCGTAGAGAATTAACGCAAAACGGTTCAGATGGACAATTTTCAGCCAGCCGTTTCCAGTGGTGCATGGGGTCAAAAGCTGAATAGCATCCGGCAGACAATGAGCTGTTTCAGATATTGCGTCAAATAGAATGCCGCGCGGGAGCTGCCGCAGGGCCATATCAACCATCCGTCCTCCGATGATCAGGCCGGGGGCGGCATAGCAATGAAAAGAACGGCTCAATCCCATATATTCACTAAAAGTATAGGGATGTCCTTCAGAATCGTGACACCACAATGTTGCAAAGGAATTTTGCAAAGGGGTTGCTTCGATCTTCATGAATTTTTGATTAACATATGGCTAATCATTATGTCAATGGTGACATAATGATTTTTTATGGTTCCCGGTCGAAATTAAATCGGCATTTTGCCCGTTTTATAAAATAATTCCACAACCGGCGCCGTTGGGTGGAATTATTTACTTCCGTGACCCGGTTGTTTGTGGTTTCCGGATCAGTTTTTACCAGAAACCACCGATATTATCTTTTCCAGAAAGAGGGGTAGAAAATCACCAGCGCGGAGAACATCTCCAATCGGCCCACAAGCATGTTGTAGGAGAGAAACCACTTTCCTGTATGGGAAATAAATGCGTAGTTTTCCGATGGCCCAACCGCACCAAAACCCGGCCCGATATTCATGAGGGCGGCGATGACCGAACTCATGGCCGTCACATAATCCATGTCGTCGGTGAGCACCATTACGCAACCACCCGCCAACACCATGAAGATATTCACAATGAAATAGCAGGCGGACAGTTGGATAATGGAATCGTCCACCGGGCGTTGATTCAGGCGTACGGAGATAATGGACATGGGCTGAAAAAAAATCTTTTTGATGGCGGCCGTCATGAATTTGCACAGGACCACATAGTGAACGATTTTGATGCCGCTGGTGGTGGACCCGGCGCAGGCGCCGACAAAGCACACGGCATACAGGAACATCTGGGAGGCCTGGGGCCATTGCTCGTAATCAGCGGTGGTAAAACCGGTCGTGGTCAACAGGCTGGTCACTTGAAAGGTTCCGTAACGGATGGCATCCATCAGGCCGTAAGTGTTTTCCCTCCACAGTATCCAGGAGACCATGGTGCAGAAAAAGAGCATCACCCCCACGTACCAACGAAACTCCGTGTTGATCCGCAGCGCTTGCCAGTCGCCCCGGATCATCTGGTAAAATAACACGAAAGTCATGCCGCCGAGAAACATGAACAGCGTGATGATCCAGTCAAAATAGGCGTTGTCGTAATGCCCGATGCTGGCATTCCATGGGGAGTATCCGGAGGTCGATACGGTACCGAAGGCGTGGCACAGCGAATCGAACAGGCTCATACCCCCCAAACGGAGCAGAAGGGTTTCGGCCAGATTCAAACCCACGTAGATAATCCAAAGGCGGATCATGGTATCGCGGTTTCGGGCATGGAATTTTTCTTTGGTTATAACCTGGCCCGGCGAGGATTCCGCCCGGAAGATGCGCAGCCCACCCATGCCGTGGGGCAAGAAGATGACCGTCAGGGTTAAAAAACCCATGCCGCCTAAAAGGTGTGTCTCGCTGCGCCAGAAAAGCAACCCGTGGGGCAGCACCTCGATGTCTGTCAGGATTGTGGCGCCGCTGGTGGTGTAACCGGACATCATCTCGAAAAAAGCATCGGTGAATGATGGGATGGATCCATGGATCATAAAGGGCAGGGCACTCAGTGCGGAAACGAGGATCCAGCCGAAAGCAGCGATGAATATGCCGTCTTTGATACCTAGTTTGTGGTGTTTTCTGAAAATCCACCACAACGGAGCCCCCAATAGAAGGGTCAAGATTGCAGAAACGAGAAGCGACGGGAAATCTCCTTCACGGTAGATCAGTGAACAGATAAGCGGAAAAGCCATGGAGATGCCCGTGACCATGAGCAGGGTGCCGAAAACGTGAAGAATAGAAAACAGATGCATAGACGATTGTCGAACGATACTAAACCGGCTGTTAATCAGAACGCTAAAACGTGCTCATGTTGTCACTCCCGTCCCGTTCATCTGCTGGATGAACGGCAGCGGGAATCCGGTAACTTACCAACCTTCCTGGATTCCGAATTTTCTTTCGACCAAATCCAAGGTGCGTTCAACATGGCATATTAAGTGGCCGGGTTGATGTATGATTATCTGTGATCATCAGTGCTCAGCGGCGATTCATACCTCACATGTTTTGAAAAAGCAAAACGTCTGTCTCTTTCTAAGGATTGTTTCGTTGACACTTTCGCTATCGTACCGCTATTGTAAGTCGTCAAAATCATATTAGAGAAATCAAAACCATTTGAGAAAGTGATCCAATGAAGGCGGAAATTTTGGCCACGGGAGACGAGATCAGATCCGGCGCGCTGGTGGACAGCAACTCGGCGTTTATTGCTGAGCGGTTGGAGGAAAGCGGCGTTGAAGTGGTTCGCCACAATAGCGTTGGGGACGATCTGCAGATATTGGCGTCCACCCTTTGTGAAATCAGTGATCGGGTGGATATGGTTGTCGTGACCGGCGGTTTGGGGCCCACCATTGATGATCGGTCCGCCGAGGCGGCGGCGAAAGCGGCCGGGGTGGAACGGGTATTTAATGAGGAAGCCTTGGAAAACGTCGAGAGCTTTTTCAGAAAATTCAACCGTCCGATGACCCCGTCCAACAGGAAGCAGGCCCTGCTTCCGGAAGGCTGCAAAATCCTGTACAATCCGGTGGGAACGGCCCCTGGTTTTTCCTTGAATATCGGACGATGCCTGTTTTTCTTCCTGCCGGGGGTGCCCTATGAGATGAAGTGCATGCTCTCAGGACATGTTGTCCCGGCGATGAACGCGCTGCAGGGCGATGCGATTATGCACAGCCGGGTGAAGACCATCTCTACCTTCGGCCTTACCGAATCGTTGGTCGGTGAAAAAGTGGCTGGTGTGGAAGCCGTTTTTTCGGGCATTCAACTCGGTCTTCGGGCCAATTTTCCACAGATCCAGGTAAAGTTATACGGGCGTGAAAAGGAAGCAACGCTTCTGGACGAGAAACTGGCGAGGGCCGGAAAATGGGCGGTGGATCGACTGGGCCAAAATGTAATATCCGAAAACGGAGAGACCATGGAAGCCGTGGTGGGGAAACTGCTCTCAAAAAGGGCGGCCACAATTGCTTTGGCGGAAAGCTGCACCGGTGGCCTGATGGCCAACTGGCTGACCAACGTGGCCGGCAGTTCCGACTATTTTACCTTCTCCGGTGTGACCTATTCCAATCAGGCCAAGATGGATGTATTGGGTGTCCGGCCGCAAACCCTGGATAGATATGGCGCGGTTCATGAAAAAACGGCTCGGGAGATGGCAGAAGGCGTTCGGCGGGTGGCCGGTGCCACCTTCGGGCTTTCCACCAGCGGCATTGCGGGCCCTGGCGGTGGCACCGATAACAAACCGGTGGGCACGGTGTGCATTGGTTTTTCCGGACCGGAAGGATCCTATGGAAAGCAGCACTATTTTACCTTCGGCAAACGCCTGATGAATAAACAAATTTTTTCCATGGCGGCGCTGGATATGCTGCGCAAAGAACTTTTAAAGGCGGGTGGATAGGCCAACCCAAAAATACTCGAGGTTTTCGATGATTCTACCGGTAATTCTTGCAGGCGGCAGCGGCACCCGGCTTTGGCCTCTTTCCCGGGCCCTTTATCCCAAGCAACTGATCAATCTGGTTGACCAGTATACCATGCTCCAGAACACGATCCTTCGGCTGGATGGATTGGCAGGTGCAATAAACCCGGTCGTTATATGCAATGACGAATACCGTTTCATGGTGGCTGAGCAGCTTCGCCAGATCGAAATTAAGGCTGATTCGATCATCCTGGAACCGGTGGGCAGGAATACTGCTCCCGCCCTGGCCGTGGTGGCGATCCGGGCAATCGAGAGGGGTGATGATCCCGTGTTGTTGATCCTTCCTGCCGATCACCACATTCAGTACACCGACCAATTTAAACGTGTTTTAACCGTGGGGCATGAATATGCCCGGGCCGGTCGGTTGATTACATTCGGCATCGTTCCGGAAAAGCCGGAGACCGGCTATGGCTACATTAAAATGGGCGAGCCGGTGTCGTCGACGAGTGGGGATGGATCGGCCATGGCCATTGCCGCCTTTGTGGAAAAGCCGGACCGGGAGACGGCCCGGCGGTATGTGGCCTCAAAGGCCTATTGCTGGAACAGCGGCATGTTCATGTTCAAGGCGTCACAGGCGCTGAAAGCCTTGGAATCCTTTGTTCCCGAAATTCTTGCTGCCTGTCGGAAAGCCATTGAAAAGGGGAAGTCCGATCTGGATTTCTTCCGGCTGGATAAAGCGGCTTTCTCTGCCTGTCCCAGCGACTCCATCGATTATGCCGTGATGGAAAAGACTGAAAATGGCGCCATGGTGCCCATGGCGGTCGGCTGGAATGACCTGGGCTCCTGGGAAGCCCTCTGGCAGGTGGGAGAGAAGGACGACGCGGACAATGTGGTCAAGGGAGATGTGGTGCTGAACGATGTTGAGGATTCTTATCTGCATGCCGAACACCGCCTGATCGCTGCAGTGGGCCTAAAGGATCACATCGTTGTGGAGACGTCGGATGCGGTGATGATCTCCCCGCGAAACCGGGTTCAGGATGTCAAGGGGCTGGTCGATCAGCTCAAAGCGCAGAATCGGGAAGAAACGCGGTCTCACCAACGGCTCTACCGGCCGTGGGGCACGGTGGATCAATTGGTTTCAGGCGCGCGATTCCAGGTGAACCGGATTACGGTCAAACCCGGCGGCGTCCTGTCCCTTCAAAAGCATTTCAACCGATCCGAGCATTGGATCGTCGTTCGCGGGTCGGCCCTGGTTACCAAGGGCGACGAACAGGTCGTTCTGAAAGAGGACAGTTCCACATACATTTCCGCCGGTATTGCCCATCGGCTCGAAAACCCGGGAAAGATACCGCTGGAGCTGATCGAGGTGCAGACGGGCGGGTATATCGGCGAGGATGATATCACCCGGCTGGAGGATCTTTACGGGCGGCACCGAAAAGATTATTAAACATACAGTCGCCGATCAGGCCCACAAACACCGCCTCGCCTGCCTTTTCAATTGTTCGAGCGGCCGTCGATTTCCGGGAGAATGATGCCCAGCCGCCTGATTTTACGAAAAAGGGTGCTTTTATGCATGCCCAGTTCCCTGGCCGTCGCCAACCGATTGTAGCGGTTACGCTTGAGCGCATTCATGATGGCGATGGCCTCAGTGGAGTTGAGGGTATGGGTCAAGGTGTCCTGATCTTTGGGCGGCAGGTCTTGTCTGGCGAAGCCGGGCGGCAGGTGGTGGGCCTGGATGGGGCCCGCATTGCAAAGGACGAAGGCGTGTTCGATGATGTTCTCCAGTTCTCGGATATTGCCGGGGTAGTCATGGCACATAAGGAGTTGAAGGGTCTCGGTATCCACTCCGGCGATGGTCTTTCCGCGCACCATGTTCATTTTTTCGATGAAATGATTGATCAGCAAGGGAATGTCTTCCTTGCGTTCCCGCAGGGGGGGCAGGTGCATGCGGATTACATTGATCCGATAGAAAAGATCCTGACGGAACTTCCCCGTAGTGACCAGATCCGATAAGTTCATATTGGTGGAGGCGATCACCCGTGTGTCCGATTTTTCCTTTTTTACCGCGCCAAGGGGCGTAAAGGCGTGTTCTTCTAAAACACGCAGCAGCTTTACCTGAAACGCCGCGCTGGTATCCCCGATTTCATCGAGCAGAATGGTGCCCCCATCGGTGACGGAAAAGTAGCCGGGCTTGTCTTTCACTGCGTTGGTGAAGGCGCCGGCTTTGTATCCGAACAGTTCGGATTCGAGCAATGTATCCGGCAGGGCGCTGCAATTGATGGCCACAAAGGGTTTGTTCTTTCGCGGACTGGCCCCATGAATGGCCCGGGCCAGCAGTTCCTTTCCCGTACCGGTTTCCCCTTCCAGCAGCACGGTGCTGCCGCTTTCCGCCACCATGGGCAAAATGGCAAGAATTTCATGCACGGCCTCGCTGCGGCTGATAATGTCGCCAATTTGAAAACGGCCGTCCAGCCTTTTGCGCAGTGCTTCCACCAAGCTGTGATCACGGAAGGTCTCTACGCCGCCGAGTACTTCCCCGGTCCTGCTCTTCAAGGGCGACGTGGAGACCGTAATGGGGATCCGTTTCTTTTCGCTGTTGACGATATAGGTCGAGGTGTTGGTGAGGGAGGTGCCATCTTGCATGGTCCGTTTCAACGCGCAGGCATCCTCGCACATGTTGGAGCGGAACACCTCCCAGCAGTGGCGGCCGATGGCCTCTTCCCGGGAGATCCCCGTGATCTGTTCCGCGGCACGGTTAAAAGACATGATGCGCCATTGGTGATCGACGGTGAACACACCGTCGGAAATGCTTTCCAAAATGATTTCGGTGACGTTGTCGGGGATCGGGGCGGATTCGGGCTTTTTCATGGCTGTTTGCACCGGCGTTCAGGGCCAACGGGTTTTTCATAGCAACCGGTAACGGCTGCGAACCCTATGCTTATACGCTAGTTGACAGACAAGTTCCAGAGCACGAATAAATAATCGGGGATCGATGGGGAGGGCAGGGGGCGGACGATGATCGGTAAGCGAAGATGGAAGGGGGGCCGTCGCAAAAATTAATCCGCGGAAAATTCATCGAAACCGATCATTTTTGACGCATCGACTGAATGCGATTATTCGGATCTCATGTCTATGGAATTTTTTCCTGAGAATAAGTATGTCTTCGACTATTTTATAATCCGCAGGTGGTGTTGGCGCCGTCGCCATTCATCGAAGGCGTTGAGGTGGGCCAATAGATCCCGGCACTCCACCCTGAGCATCTTTACCTGCCAGATGCTCGAGGGCGAGATGCGGGCTTTGAAGATATCGAAGATGCTTCCCTTGCCGCAGGGGTCCAATACCTCCAGGAGATGGATGATTCTTTCCACGGTGGGGAAATAGTCATTGATGTCGACGGACCTATCCAGGATTTCAGCGGCTCGGGCCTTGAGTTCCCGATACTCCCCGGAATGGCTGGTCGCAGCGATCTGCGTGGCCTTAAGGGCGGATTTCCAGCGTGATTCCAGTTCGGATAGGGTCAGCCGGTCGTTCATCGGTCCGTCGCCTGCGTTTCATCCGCCGGCACATATCCCGACATGCACCGGCGGATGGGCCTGATCACATGGCCGTTTCCGGGTGAAAAACGTTGACTTCCTTGAGGTCATCACCCAGGTACTCGCGTTCATTGGGGCCAAGTATGCCCAAAGAGAGGCAGATCAGGGTCCACATATGAACCACCGGGTAGTTGCCGCCGTAATGCTCGCTCAGTTCATGGATCTGAGCATGACAATTGTGGCAGCCGGCGATGCAGTAATCGGCTCCGGTGGCTTTGATCTGTTGGTCTTTGATCATGCCAAACTGGAGACGTTGCTCCTTGAAGCCCGATTGGAGGAATCCGCCGCCGCCGCCGCAGCAAAAGTTGTTGGAGCGGTTGGGCTGCATGTCGATGAAATTCTCTTCACCTACGACGGATTTGACCACATAGCGCAGATCTTCGGCGATGGGATCGCCGTAGCTTTTCCGAACGATCTGACACGGGTCCTGTACCGTGAATTTGATCTTCAGGTCCTTGTTCCAGTCGGAATTGACCTTCAGTTTGCCTTCACGAATCCATTTGGCATAGTACTCATAGATGTTCTTAACTTCGAAGTTGTGTTCGATGTTGAATTTTTTCAGTCCGGCCCGGACTGAGAAGGTAACGTGCCCTCACTCGGTATTGAGAAACGTCTTGCACCCCAGCTTGTCCGCCCGGTTGGCAGAGGTGGTGGTAATGTGCTTCCAGGCATCGTCGTCGGCCAGGAACATGCAGTAGTTCTCTCCACCCCACCCATGGCTGCCGTAAGTCCAGTTTACCCCTGCAACGTGCAGGATTTTCCACAACGGGACCATTTCATCCGGTTCGGTGACCGGTTCGCGTGAATTCTGGTTCAGGAAAAATTCGGCACCTTCTTTGTCGATGGGTGCCTGCATCTCGGCAAATTCCGGCTGTGCTTCCTGGTACTCCTCCAGCACATCCTCTACAACGAAGACGAAGTCATCAGGTGCGGTACCCATGGCGCTGGTGCTCTCATTTCTAAGGGCCATATCGCAGGAGCCCAGGATACCTTTGGGGCGCTCTTCACGCGGCCGCAAGGTTCTGGCGTTGTAAACCAGCTGGGGAATATCGATCTGCATGGGACAAACATAGATGCACCGCTGGCACATGGTGCACATCCACGGCCAGTCCGATTTGGCGATCTCTTCATCCAGTCCCAGTGCGGCCATTCGCAGGAACTTGCGCGGGTCCATGCCATCCAGACCGGTTGCCGGGCACCCGGAGGAACACGCACCACAAGTGAGGCACAGGTTTAAATTGCCGCCTTCCGGCAGGATCTCCTTGACCTTGTCCATAAATGTACTTTGTTTTTTGCCGCCCAACTGAATGACATCATCATTCATTGATTCCGCCTCCTGTTCTGATTTAGGGTTCTCACCAGCAATTGGAAAGCCGTCGGCTTAGGATCGTGAACTTTATAAAGTGAACCCAATTACTTGTCTATCCATCCGTTTTCTGCGTTACATCAACGGCCACATACAGACAGTATGCAACCGTTGATGTGCCTTGAAAACGAACGGATATCCTTCGCGATTTTCGTTCACTTTATTTCGTCCCCAATCCTTAAAAGGTTTGAACCGTTAGCCGATGGTGGCAGGGCATTTCGCCCTGAGTATATCCAAAAGTAACCATGCATAAAGTGTGCCCGATTTTTAATCGTCAGGGATTTAAAAAAAGACTGTATTCTCAAATTGATAATGCCGATCGGAAATATTGGCCCGGTTTTAGAGTCGCAAACTTGCGCCTGTTTGGGCGCTGGTGAGTTCTGATTTTGCGACGCTGGTTCCCGCGGCAGCAAAAAATCGGTCTGTACCGGCAAATTGTCATTTAATGCTTGCCAAGTGTTTTTTTCTGTTATAATCGTGTGCCAGCGCAATGAGCCTGCCGGTGGCGGGCGATGCGCTTATCCCTACGTAAAGCGGTGTTTGCCCCCCCTTTGATAAGCGTAATGCAGATGATAATCCCTGAACGGCAGGTGAATTGCTTATCCGCACGCACGTGGCAAACGGCCGTTGCGGTCGATCGCCGGATGTCCCGGTGTCGATTGTTTGCATCTGGATAATAACATAACCGAATCATCCAAGAAGAAAGTGTAAGTAGAAATATCGATGGACGAGAACAAACGAAAGAAAATTGAAGCCAAACTGTTCCAGCTGTTTACACAAATCGATCAAAACCAGAATGCCGGTTCCTACGCAAAAAGGACACCCACCGTCGTGAAGGTCATTCGTCGCCGTAAAGGAAAACCCGATCTGCAGGTTGCTTAAAATACACCCCAAAAAGGCCGCGTTGCCGACTGAGTGAATGGGTACGGAATAGAATTTCATCCGTGAGTAGGATTGTTTTGCCTGTAGGCATGATGATTTCCGAAACCCTGCGAAACTATATTGGCATGCAGCCATGGGTTCTTCTGCGATCAAGAGACCATTGCATGGTTTCGGAAATAGTGGTATTTAAAAGGTATTTTAGCGGACTTGTCCGCGTTCATAACCTATTTTCGATACCCGTGATGACGGCTTACGGAGCGTGCAGTTGTTCTTTCCCGGCTGGTAGGCGCTGCTCGGGGCCTGTCGGTTTTCCCGGAAACGGCGTCGATGATGATGAGCCGAAGGTGCCTTGTGGCCATGACGCAGACCCTGATCGCCTGCCACGGATGTGACCTGCTGCACCGTGTGCGACCGCTGCCTGAAAAAAGCAAAGCCCGGTGCAGCCGCTGCGGGACGTTGTTGTACGTCCACAGTCCGGAAACCGTTAACCGGACCCTGGCCCTTGCCATCACCGGTCTGGTGTTTCTGGTTATCGCCAACCTGTTCCCGTTTTTGTCCCTGGAGTCACAGGGCACCGTTCTGGAAACCACCCTGATCACCGGCACGATCATTCTCTCCCAGCAGAGTATGGCGGGGCCGGCCATACTGGTTCTGCTCACCAGCATGCTCATTCCCGGTCTGCTTTTAGGGGCACTCGTATATGTGTTGTGGGCCATTAAACGGGGGTATCGCCTGCCGGCCGGAAGGCGGCTTTTCAGGCTGGCCCTCACCCTGCGCCCGTGGAGCATGACGGAGGTGTTTCTGCTGGGAATCCTGGTATCGGTGGTCAAGCTGGCGAAAATGGCCGCCATCATCCCCGGCACGGCCCTGTTCGCTTTTCTTGCCCTGGTGTTTGTGCTTGCAGCGATCAACGCATTTATGGATCCCCGGGCCATATGGGAAAAAATGGACAAATGGTCATGACATGTGCGCATGCAGCTCGCACTGCCGCCGGGGCCGGCCTGTTCAGCTGTCACAGCTGTAGCCTCCTGGTCCGCCGCCCATCGATGACCGGTCGGGTAACCGTCAGATGTCCCCGATGCGGTGCGCGTCTTCATCTCAGGAAGCCAAACAGCATTACCCGGTCTTGGGCGCTATTGATAGCGGCGCTGATTTTCTATATACCGGCAAATTTGTTTCCGGTGACCATCACCTCGTACCTGGGTAGCATCCAGGCCGATACGATCATGAGCGGGGTCATCTTTTTCATGCAGACCGGCAGTTGGGGCATTGCCCTGATTATTTTTGTGGCCAGCATCGTGGTCCCCATTGCCAAGCTGATTGTCTTGGGTGGGCTGCTGATTTCGGTGCAGCGGCGCTCCCGTTGGCGGCCCGCGGAGCGCACCCGTCTCTATCGTATTACGGAATTGGTGGGGCGCTGGTCCATGCTGGATGTGTTCGTGGTGACGGTGCTGGTGGCGCTGGTCCGGCTCGGCTACCTGACCACCATACAAGCCGGCGTCGGCGTGGTTTATTTTGCCGCCGTGGTAGTCATCACCATGATTGCCGCCATGACGTTTGACCCTCGGCTGATCTGGGATGTGCTGGAGAAAAACGATGAATCAAACGCCCACTGACACCCCTGTTCTATCGCCGATGCCCGAGCCCGAGATCCAGCGCGGCAAGCGTTTTTCGATAGTTTGGCTGATTCCGCTTGTTGCCGTCTTGATTGGTTGCTGGCTTGTCGTTAAAACCATTCGGGAGACCGGTCCCACCATTACCGTCGTCTTCAAATCCGCCGAAGGGCTGGTGCCCGGCAAAACGGAAATCAAATACAAAGATGTAACCGTCGGTAAGGTGCAGCGCATTCAGCTCAGCGCGGATCTCACCCAGGTGTACGTCACGGCGGCCATGAGCCGCGAGGTCTCCGCTCATCTCACACAAGACACCCTGTTTTGGGTCGTCCGGGCGCGGTTGGCCGTGGGTGAGGTGTCCGGCATCAGCACCCTGCTTTCCGGTGCCTATATCGGCATGATGCCCGGCACCGGCGGTAAAGCCATCCACCGATTCGAAGGCAGGGAAAAACCGCCGGCTATTTTTCGGAATACGCCGGGCCGGCAATTCAACCTGCGTGCCGAGCAGTTGGGATCCCTGGATATCGGATCTCCGGTATACTACCGTCAGGTAAAGGTGGGGCGTGTTATCAATGTGGACATGGCCGCAGACGGTACCGGCGTATCCCTTGAAATCTTTGTGGAAGCGCCCTATGACAAACAGGTAAAACGCGGTTCCCGCTTTTACAATGCCAGCGGCCTGAATGTGAAAATCGGCGCCGATGGCGTGCGTATCGATACGCCTTCGCTGGCCAGTCTGCTCGTGGGCGGCATCTCCTTCTTTACGGCCGACAATCTTAAAACGGCCCCGCCGCCCACGGCGAATCATACCTTTGCCTTGCATGACAACCGTGACGCCGCCAATGCCGCTATCTTCAGCTACCGTGAGTATTACCTGCTCTACTTCGAAGAGACGGTACGGGGACTGTCGCCGGGCGTCCCGGTGGACCTCTACGGGATCAAAATCGGAGAGGTGATCAGTATCCGTCTGTTGTTCGATCAGGATAAGCTGACCTTCCGGATTCCGGTTCTCATTTCCATCGAGCCGGATCGGATTGAACTCGCCGGTGAACTGGCCATGCCGGAATATAATGTGGTGGAAAAGCTAGTGGAAAAAGGGCTGCGGGCGCAGCAGCGGACGGGAAACCTGCTTACCGGCCAATGCTATGTGAGCATGCATTTTCAACCGGAGGGTGAACCCCAGGCGATCCGCCGGGATGATGTCTACCCGGTATTGCCGACCATTCCCAATGCGGTAGAAGAGATCGTGGCAACCGCCAGGCAGATGCTGAATCGCTTCAACGATCTTTCCCTGGAAGAGACGCTGGTGGATATCCGGGAAGCCGCACGGGAGGTCAAGGCCATGACCGGATCCAATACGCTGGAAAGTGCCATCAAAAATATTGATCAAAGCTTTGCCGAACTCAAGAAGGTGACATCCGATCTCAACCAGGGTACCCTGCCGAAGGTTAACGGCATGCTGGACCAGGCCAGAGAAACGCTGGCCCGGGGCGAACAAACCCTTGCCACCGCCAATATCGTGCTGGGCGAAGGCGCGCCTGCGGTATACAACCTGAACCGGTTGCTCCTGGAGCTTCAGGAGGCGGCCCGGGCCGTGGAAGCCCTGGCCGATTATCTGGAGAGACATCCCGATTCCATTGTTTTCGGGAAAGGAGATGAGGGATGATCCGTAACTTATTGTGGATTCCGGTAATCGGCGGTGCCTTGATCGTGATTTTTTCAGGTTGCCGGTCCATCACCCCGCCGGTCACCTACTACACCTTAAGTGCCATCAGTCTTGATCAGGAGGCAACAGGGGGTGCTGACGCCCAGCCGGCCATGACCATCGGTATCCGACCTGTCGAGCTGCCCGGATATATCAACCGGACCCAGATGGTGAGACGAATCGGTCCTAACCAGTTGAAAATTGAGTCCTTTCACCGATGGGCCGACTATCCTGACCGGCTGGTACAGCAACTGCTTGGAGAAAATCTGCAAACGCTCTTGCCTCATGCCCGTGTGGTCAATGCACCTTGGGCGGTGGGGTTCAATCCGGATGTTACCGTCTCTTTCCAATTCCTGGAGTTGATTGGGACGATCGACAAAAAGGTGCTTCTCCGTGCCGTGTGGACAATTGCCCCCAATGCGGGTTCATCGGCACCCCCGTCCCAACGGACGACCCTTTTAGAATCGATGAACGGCAACGGGTTCGATGGACTGGCCGCTGCCCATAGCCGCGCACTGACCGCCCTTTGTCGTCAGGTCGCCGAATCGATACACGCCTTTCAGGACTGATTATGAAACGATTCTCATGGACGCAATCGTTCCAGGAAAAAGAATATGGCGAAGCGGTTAAGCAAGAAGATCTGGTTTATTTGGATAATTTACTTTACGATTTATGGGCACTTGGCCGTGATATCATCCTCGTATGGACACCGTGTAATAAAGGGTTAAAATTACTCGTCATCCCCCACTACAAGATTGGTGAAGCCATCGCCGATCATGATCCGACCCACGATAACGGTGAAAAAGAAAATCGTGAAAAGCGCATCAGACCCTTTATTCAAGAGATCGTCGCCGGTCCCAAGATGGTCTCGCTCGACAGGTTACTGCACACGGCTGATCTGCTGAATGCCAAGCCCCGGTATGTGGAACTTCCATTTACGCCGGGAAAAGCGTTGCCGCTGAAAACCATCAGCTTACTGGTAAAGCGATACAGCATCACCTTGGTAGAAGATCGGGCGGTGGCATTGTTTGACATCGTCGGTTTCTCACACTATTCACCGCTTGAGCAAGTCACCCAGCTTAATAGTTTGTCATATTCAGTCAATACTGCCTACAGCAAGCTCATGGATCAGGACATTGAAATCCGATTTGCACGTACCAACACCGGGGATGGCTTCTATATCTGGAACCGGGACCGTGGCATTCACGCCAACCTGGATCTCTATCATTTTATGCATCTGGTCCTGGCGGAAAATGCGGTAGCCCGGAGCAAAGCCACAAAACACACGGCGCCATTGTTGCGAACCTGTTTCCATGTGGGTGGACATTACGAATTTTATCAATCTGAGGGCTTGAACCCGACCACGTTCAGCTATATCGTCGGCGATGTGACCATTGAACTGGCCCGGATGATCGACGATGCCAGGGCCGGACAGATCCTGATCGGCAATTTTCACATACCGATGGTCGATTCGGAAACCGCAGAAAATGTTCCCGTTGATACCGTTGATTTCATAAACCGAACCCAACATCGTTTATCAAGTCTGCAGAATCTGATTCTCGGAGACGATCGAATCGAAACCATTAAGTGCTATTTGACCGGCAACCGGCGTACTGACGGCAACTATTGCATCAGTCGATATCTGCTCACGGACAAGCATGGTTACACCCGCCATGTCTTCAACGCGAAGGTCAACATATGCCGTGAAAAAGGTTATTCCATCTATTTAGGCCTCCCAAACGCCGAGTTGGTGGATTTTGGCGTTGTCGACCACCTCCCGTTGGGGAATATATTGTTATGATAAAGAGGTCGGCTGATGGAACATTAGAAAAAAGGATCAGGGATGCACTGACAACAGCGGCCGGTGTTTTGGGTGCGGCCATTCGCATAGGTGTTCCAATAAGGTGTTGAAGGGTCGTGCGCAGCGTTATCGCGCGTTGTCTGATGCAACCAATGAGGCCGTATTTATTTCGGAAAAAGGCGTATGTATAGAGGCAAATCATGGGGCCACCGAAATGTTCGGCTATGATTATGATGAGTTAATCGGGATATTCGGATCGGATGTGATTGCACCCGAATCGAAAGAGTTGGTATCAAAAAAGATGCTATCGGAGCATGAAAAGTCGTATGAGGCAATTGCCCAAAGAAAAGACGGCACCACCTTTTGTGCAGAGATCTGCGATAAAAGGACGACATTCACCGGTAAGGATGTCAGGGTAACGGTGGTTCGCGGCATCGATGAACGCAAGCGGTACGAGGAGGTGCTAAGGGAATATCAGGAGCGATTCAAAACACTCGCCGAATATGCGCCTTTTGGCCTTTTCATCATGAAGGCCGATCGGTGTTTTGAGTATTTTAATCCTGAGTTTACTGCGATCTTCGGTTATGGCCTCGACGATCTTCCGGACAAGGATACGTGGTTTGAAAAAGCGTATCCCGCCCGGAAATATAGGGACCGCGTACGTTCCGTCTGGAACAAGGACATCATCTACGATGTGAATCCAGGAGAGGTCGCCGTCAGGACATTTACGGTCCGGTGCAAAGATGGCCAGAATAAGATGATCCGTTTCAAAAATGTTGCTTTAGGAGGTGGCAAGCAACTGCTTTCTTACGAGGATATTACTGCCTATGACAAGGCGGAGAAGCGGTTGAAAAGATCGGAGAAGAGGCTGCATTGGCTAACGTCCCGCCTTTTGACGGCCCAGGAAAATGAGCGCAGACGAATGTCCATGGAGCTGCACGAT
>Ga0209633_10002819_pt1 | contig 16466 bp, 10 predicted proteins | sample Cruoilmetagenom1_FD_187290 | JGI IMG/M metagenome (GOLD analysis project Ga0209633, IMG submission 187290) | Oil polluted marine microbial communities from Coal Oil Point, Santa Barbara, California, USA - Sample 1 (SPAdes) (version 2) | ecosystem: Environmental > Aquatic > Marine > Oil seeps ... | reverse complement strand
CATGAGCGTATGGAAGCAATATGGCCTGATTACAATAAGTTTATAAATAAACGACAGAATTCAATTAAGAAATCTAAAAAGAAAAAGTAACTTTAAATATAGTCATTAGGGATATTTACTCTAAATTGATACAAAAAACGCTCATTATTAAAGACGGCTGAGATAATAAGTGATCGATTATAAATAGAAATGCTTAATTCTATTGCGACTTCGAAGCATCAGAGTAGTATTCTATTTTTTGGATAATACAATTCCTTAAGCTAACACCAACTTTTTTTTATAAAGATTACGTAGAGGAATTTTGTTATCCACTCGTGCTTCGAACTTCTGCTTACGACTGCGGTTTCAACCGGTCAATGCAACATATACATTAAATCTTTCTGCAGGTGTTTCATAGTCTAGCGTCTTTCTGGGACGTTCGTTAAGTCGTCGCGCTACCGCATTCAGTTTTGCCTGTGAATGCACTGATAAATCTGTCCCTTTGGGAAAGTATTGCCTTAACAGTCCATTGGTATTTTCATTGGAACCTCGCTGCCAGGGATGCTGTGGGTCGCAAAAGTATACCTTGATATCGGTAGCCAGGGTAAAACGTTTATGTTCTGCCATTTCCTTGCCACGGTCCCAGGTTAACGACTTGTAAAGCTCACGTGGTAATTTATGCGCTTGTTTAATCAACGCATTAATGACCGTTTCACTATCATACCCATTCACTTTGGCTAACATGACATAACGTGTGTTTCGTTCTACCAGCGTGGCTATCTGGCTATTATTGCTTCCCATTACGAGATCCCCTTCCCAATGACCCGGTACAGCACGGTCTTCTACTGAGGCTGGGCGTTCTCGAATGGACACGGTATCTGTAATTCTTCCGTGATCGGTTGTTTTCTGCGTGTGGTGGCGCGAACGGCGCATGGCTCGAGTACGCCTTAAATGTTGTAACAGCTCTTTCTTTAAGGCCCCGCGGGCCTGAATGAAGAGACTGCGATAGATGGTTTCGTGTGACACTTGATAGTTCTCGTCATCCGGATAGGTGCGCTTAAGCCACCCGGCAATTTGCTCCGGCGCCCACTCCAACTGGAGCTTTCTTGCTACGATGCGCGCTAATGATCGGTTCTCTACCAGTTTACAGACTTTGGGACGATGTGCACGGTCCCAGGCTGCCTGGTCCGCTTGGTTCGCCCGATAGTATTGCTGGCCGCCGTTGCGATTGATTTCTCGGCTAATAGTGGATGGTGCTCGACCCAGTGATACTGCAATCGAACGAATCGAGCTACCGGCAACAATCCCGCGCGATATTTCTTCTCGTTCTGTTAGCGTTAGGACGCGAGGTGATCTATGGCGCTGGGCAGGACGTATTCCCCCTGTCTCTGCCAAAATTCGTTCAATCGATGAGTGATAGCGATCAAAAAGGCGAGCAATTGAGCCTAAGGTCTCGCCTTGCTGCCAGCGATCCCACATGATGGCCTTTTGTTCTTCGGTGTAAAAAGTTCTTTGTCGATATTTCATTTTCAACATCCTCCTCTCTAGTATTAGAGATTAGACGTTGCATTGACCGGTTGAAGCCGCAGCCCAAAGCCGACAGTGGAAATCCCAATGTAAATAAGCTTTATTTAGTCAGAAAATGAAACCAACTCTTAGTTAATTATATTATAAATCCTGTAGTAGCTGTTCTAAAACAGATCGCATTTGACGTACGCATACTCGTCCTTCCTCAATAGCGATAGTAGCCTTATCAAATTCCAGTAGTCCTAATTGTGATAATTGCGGCGAAAGAGTAACTTCAGGAGGGTCACCCGCCATACGGCTATGAGTGATGCGATCTTGCATAAAATTAATTGAACTTGCCATTACGTCAAATAATCCAGGAGATTCAAGGCTATCACCGAAAAATCGCGATAAAAGAATATCTTTTTCTTCGTACAGATTATTTTTTAATTGTGCTCAAACTCTTTCTAATAGTGTACCTTCGTTGATATTACTTTCAATCTCATTAGTATGTTTGCCGACAATATCACCATTGAGGTTGACTGCGATGACCACATTTGCCCCCATGTAACAGCACAACGAATACGTTTCGGTTTCATGAATCTTATTCACTACGGATGCCTATTTAGAGGGAATTACAGGTGAAAACTTAGCTTAAATCAAATATCCGATATTTATGAAATATCGGATATTGATGAGGTGGTTTTCACATTGACTCTATAACCATCCCCTAAAAATTAGATTAGACAAGTTCCACGGCAATAAACCAGTCATACATTTCAACTTTAGCGAACCGCCTTGCCAGAATCTCAACACAAATCAAAACTATCGACCAGCTTCCTTGATTGCCTTTTTCAATCCAACTTCCCAAATTCTTATGTCCCTCATGACTGCCCCATGAGTAAAAACTGTAATCTTTTGGTATCTGTCCATAGCATTCCGAGGTATTCCCTTGTGAATCATTTTCAAACAGCTTTTATTATTTAAGGACGCGTACAGCCAAAACATCACAGGATGCACCATGCAGAACATGATTTGCGGTGGAGCCTAGTATAACATCAATGCTAAATCGGCCATGCGCGCCCACTGCAATTAAGTCAGCTTCGTGTTCCTTTGCAAAACGTATGATTTCTTGAGCAACAGCGCCTGTACCGGCAATAATATATTGTTCAGCATTTTGATACCCGATTGCCCTAGCGAGATCACGCAATGAGTCTCGAGCGGCTTGGGCGAGTAATTGTATATAATAATCGACTTTCTTCGGACCAAACAATTTATGAAAAAGTAATTCAGGTGCATATTCGACAACATGAAGAAGCATGACTTCGGCTTCATAGGCTTTCGCCAGATCCGTCACTCGCTTTGCCGCTTCATAGCTCGGATCCAAGAAGTCAGTTGCACCTAAGATTCTGGAGTATCCTCTGCGGTCTTCTGCACGCACCACCAGCACATCACATGGCGCACTGTGCACTACCTGATCCGCAGTACCGCCCAGCAACGCCGTTGCGCCATGGTACCCGTGCGTCCCAATCACAATCAGATCGATTAGATGTTCCTTTGCAAAATGAAGGATTTCTTTTCTCGCCGTATGATCGGTCAAGATCACTTTTTGCGCGACGTTATCCTTTCCATAACCTTCCGCAAGAGCAGCGAGTGAAGCTCGGGCATGATTTACCAGGTATTCGGCTGGATTGACATCGTCAGGAGAGGCAACTTCCGGTGGGATATCCTCCGGACAATAGTCGATAACATGGAGCATGGTAAGTTGTGATCCAAGACGCTGGGCCAAGTCGACAGCACGCCACGCAACCAACTCGCTGTGCCCGGAAAAATCCACCGCTAATAGAATATTCCTATAATCCTTCATGCTATCCCTCTATAAATATTCTTCATTTAGTACAAGATCAATCCTGTTTTCCTGAATAGGTTTTGACTCAGTATCTTAATCTTGTAGAGAAATCAATAAATTTCCGATTAAATCCATATTACGTTTCATATAATTATTTTCTCTTCTTCTCAGCTTTCTGCGCTAAAGCACTAGCCGTTGCTGATTTTGTCGTAATTCGCCCTTCGATGCGACCGCTCGCAATCAAGATAGCCTCGGGTATCGATGGATGCAGAAATTGCCAGATAACAAATATTACAATGCCTGCTAGCAGCGCTCCTAATGCAACAGAGCCAATCTCTATTCTCTTTTTTAATTGTATTTTCCATAACAGCTCTATCCATCAGTTTTGGTTATCATCGCCAGCTGCTGCATCAAAGTGATAGCAGCTTCACACTCCGCCATATGAGACGGCAATAAACCAATCAATTGAATCACCATTAATGTTTTTTGTTTTGTGGATAACATTAAACAGTCATCTTGGAATTGGCAATCAGTTCGATTGCATACGCCGCCATAAGCAGTGTCCTGGCTATGATGAATCGGTTTAGAGTCTCAATACTATGTAGTTCTTCATAGCTTGCACTAATCAATAATTACAACTATAGTACAAAACTGACCGACCGGTCAGTGAGTAAAGGTAATGATATATGGCTCAATCAAAAACATCAAGTGACGAAGACAGTATCAGTAGTGGTGCACGCAGAATACTTGTTGTAGCGGAACAGCTCTTTGCCCAAAAAGGTTTTGACGCAGTCTCAATGAACGAAATAGCAGTGCAGGCAGGTGTAAGTAAAGCTAACGTATTTCACCACTTCGGTCGTAAGGAAGATCTCTACCTCAACACCCTTCGTGTGGCATGTGAAGATACTGCTCAAGTCATCAACGAAGCAACATCTTCTGCGGGTTCATTTGAACAACGTCTAGCTGATTTCATTCAACATCACCTTGAATCCACCTTGGCCAATGAAAACACGACCCGATTAATATTACGTGAATTGCTGGAGCATGGTCCACAACACGGCAAGACACTTGCACAACAAGTTTTTGGCGATAACTTTTCCAGTCTCGTTAGCCTCGTACAAGAAGGACAGAATGAAGGTATCTTAAAAAAGGATATCGACCCTGCTTTACTCGCCGTTGTCATTGTTAGCGCCAATTACTTCTTCTTTCAAACAAGAGATGTATTACGACATTTCTCAGAAGTTAAGTTTGCAGATGATACGGATGGATTTAGCAATCAGGTAATAAATATTTTATTTAATGGGATTAAAAATGACTAAAACACCTACCCCTTCCAGTTTTGGAACTATTCCGGATTCTCGTCCTGATAATTATATTTATGCCATTATTTCTATGCTGTTCGCAGTGATGATGATAGTCGGATGTAGTCGTGACGAGGAAGGAGCTGAAGAGCCAGCATTACCTTCTACCCAGATTACTGTCATTAAAGTCAATCTGCATGACATTGACGTTATTGAAGAATCCATTGGTTATCTTGAGTCTACCGCAGCCCCTGCTGTGTCTGCTGAAGTCCAGGGGCGCATTGAGGCTATTTATGCCGATGTAGGTCAGGTCATTAAGAAAGGTCAACTACTCGCCCTGCTTGATAAAAAAGACTTTCAACTGGAACAGGATGCGGCGCAATCCAAAGTAAAGCGCCTTATAGCGTTGATTGACAATCAGGCAAAACAGGTAAAGCGCTTTGAAGTGATGGTAAAAGAAAACTTTGTTACCACATCACGCCTCGATGAAGCGCAAGCGCAGCTTACTGCACTGAAAGAACAATTGGCTGGCGCTCGGGCAAGAATGGAAACGGCAAAACATAATCTGGGCAAAGTGAAAATTATCAGCCACACAGCGGGTCGTGTTGAAAAGCGGTTAGTGGCTGAGGGTGATTTCGTGAAAGTAGGCGCAGCATTATTTCACATCACACAGCCAACGAGTCTACAGGCCCATTTACCATTTCCTGAGAATATAGCAGGACGTTTGAGTGAAGATTTATCAGTGCGCCTGACGACACCTGCAACAGTCGATAAAACGGTGCAATCGCACATTAGTGAGATAAGGCCTACAGTCGGTAAAATAAGCAAGTCTGTGGATGTGATTGTTGAGTTTAATAATCCAGGAAGCTGGAAAGCTGGAGCGAGCGTTCATGGTGTAGTGATATTGGAACAACGCCCGGGTGCAGTAATGGTGCCCGAGATCAGTATCGTGCGACGACCCGCAGGTTCGGTAGTCTATGTCATTAAATCAGGACTGGCACACCAACAAGTGGTAACTACTGGTGTACATCATGATGGTTTGGTAGAGATTCTATCGGGCTTAAGTAGTGGAGAAACAATAGCAAAAGATGGTGCCGCTTATCTCACCGAGGGGGCACGGGTTCAGGTATCAAGTCAGCATGAAGGAGCTGATAAATTATGAGCTTACCTGCACTTTCTATTAAACGACATGTACTGGCCTACATGCTCAGCGGCGTGCTGATATTGTTCGGCATTATTAGTTTTCAGGGTATTGGTGTGGATAAATATCCCAAGATTGAATTTCCTTCTATCTCTGTAACGACAACGCTACCCGGTGCTAATCCCGACATTATCGACTCCAGTATAACGAATATTATTGAAACGGCCGTCAATAGTATCTCGGGCATTAACCACGTACAGTCCAACTCTTCTTCAGGTGCATCGGTTGTGGTTATCTCATTCAACCTGGAAAAAGATGTGGATGTAGCCTTTAACGAAGTACAGGCAAAAATCAACCAGGTTTTACGCGTACTACCCACCGATGCAGATCCACCCGTGGTGGCGAAGGTAGAGTTTGGTGCTGACCCTATTATATGGTTAATGTTGCAAGGCGATCGAACTCTGCAACAGCTTAATCAATACGCGCGAAATGTGATTAAGAAAAGACTCGAAAATATAGATGGTGTGGCTGAGATTCGGATGGGAGGTAAACGTGATCGTACCATCCGTGTCAATCTTGATACTGAACGTATGGCTTCTTTTGCTATCACCACTCAAGATCTGATACGTGCATTCAATAATGAACATTTCCAGCTACCCGGCGGCTTCCTGGTGGGTTCTACTACAGAGCAATTGATTAAACTTGACCAGGAGTTTCATTCGCCTGCAGCATTGGACAAAATGATTGTAAACTATCGTGAAGGTGCACCTGTACGATTAAGAGATATTGCCGAAATAGAAGATGGTCTGGAGGATTACCGTGAAATCGCACGCTACAATGGTAAGCCTGCGGTAGGAATCGGTATTGTTAAGCTGGCAAACTCCAATGCAGTAGCGATTGCTCATGAAGTTAATCATCGACTTGAAACAGAAATCATTCCCCAATTACCACCTGGCATGACCTTGAAGACAGGCAGTAACACCACTGACCTGATCGAGGAAATTGTTTTTTCTTTGCAAGAACATCTATTGCTGGCGACCTTGCTCACCGCATTGGTGGTATGGCTCTTTCTCAAAAGTTTGCGTGCCACACTTATAATCTCCGCCGCTATTCCAGTTTCATTGCTGGGGGCTGTGGCTATTATGTTCTTTGCCGGTTACACCTTCAACACGATGACCTTATTAGCCTTACTATTATTGATTGGTGTGGTAGTGGATGATGCTATCGTGGTATTGGAAAATATATATCGTCATCGCGAAGAGATTGATCAGGATGCAGAAAAAGCCGCACTAGAGGGTACTAATCAGGTTATGTTTGCCATAATGGCGGCGACATTAACACTGGTTGCGATCTTTACACCCGTGATTTTTATGGAAGGGATTATCGGCCGTTTCTTCCGTTCCTTCTCAGTTGTGGTTACCTTCGGTGTACTGGTGTCACTATTTGTCTCAATCACACTAACGCCTATGCTCTGCTCACGTCATTTGCACGTTACCCGTACACACGGAAGGCTTTATCGCTTTCTTGATAAAGGTTTCATTGCTATGGATCAATTCTACCGACGCATGCTTACTGGTGCATTGCGCTTTCGTTGGCTGGTAGTGGTGATTACCCTGTTGGTGGTTTATTCCAGTGGATTCTTTTTTGCCAATATTGGTAAAGGTTTTCTGCCACAGCAGGATGAAGGCCGATTTTTAATCAGTTTTAAAACGCCTCTTGGAGCTAGTATTGAATACACCAATGATCGACTCAAGGCGATAGAAACTGTGTTGGCAAAACATGAAGAAATTGTCGGTTATTTTTCCGCTATCGGTATGGGTGCGACGGGCCAGGTCAACCGAGGCAATATTATTGTGCGATTAACGCCACAAGCAAGCGGACGCATGCATCAATATAAATTCATGAGTATTTTACGTGATGAATTGGCCGTGATACCGGGTGTGCAGGCGTTTCCTGCGCCCGCACCATCTGTGGGTGGACAACGTGGAGAGCCGCTACAATTTGTTCTCACCGGCCCTAATTTGGGTAAGGTAGCAGAGTTGAGTGAGGCATTACTTGAAAAACTATCCACCATTCCCATCCTTGGTCGTGTGGATATGGATCTACAGCTGGATCTGCCGCAACTCAAACTCGAAGTGGACCGGAGTCGCACCGCCAGTGCCGGACTTACCAGTCGTGATGTAGCGCAGGCTGTCAATATTCTAACCGGTGGGTTTAATGTTGCCAAATACAGTGACGAACCGGGTGATGGCGAACGTTATGACATTCGTCTCAAGGCAAAGGAAGGCTCATTCAAAAGTAGCACGGACCTGCGTCGTATTTACTTGCGCGGTAGTGGTGGCGAGCTGATACGTCTTGATACTGTGGCTAAGATGAATGAACGTCTGGGCGCAGCCGTGGTTCCTCGTTTTGACCTTCGCTATTCGGGTAATTTCTTTAGTACACCAACGATTTCCCTTGGTGAAGCGGTAGTGGAGGTAAAAAAAGCCGCTGCAGATATTCTACCCTTAGGTTATACCGTGAAGATGATAGGTCGTGCCGAGGAATTTGCCAAGACTGCCAAGTATATGATGTTCGCCTTCATTACTGCAATAATACTGGTCTACATGGTGCTGGCCAGTCAATTTAATTCTTTTATTCAACCTCTGGTAATCATGCTTGCTCAACCACTGGCCATCGTGGGTGGTGCCATGGGATTATGGTTAATGGATATGTCGCTCAATATCTTTTCGATGATCGGACTCGTATTGTTAGTGGGACTGGTGGCGAAAAATTCCATTCTCCTGGTGGACCTCACCAATCAGCTACGTAATCAAGGGATGGAAATCAACACAGCCTTGAAGGAAGCCTGTCCAATTCGTATGCGTCCGGTACTCATGACCTCACTCACTATTATTCTGGCATTGTTACCCGTCGCAATGGGGATTGGAGCCGGCGCCGATACTAATGGCCCACTAGCAGTCGCCGTAATAGGTGGATTGATAAGCTCTACTTTGCTAACTCTTGTAGTGGTTCCTGCGGTCTATTCTCTGGTAGAAAATGGTTTACTAAGACTAGGTCGTTGGCGAGAAAGATCTACTCCTGCGCGAGCACAGACAATGCAAAAGGGAGAAGAGAAATGACTATCAAGCCATTTATAAAAAAAATGTCTGTTCATTCCCTGCTCATTATCTCGTTAGTACAAGTGCAGGTAGAGGCGGCAGAAAACACGAAAATCTACTCATTGCTTGATACCTATCAAATGGCAGTAGAGAACGATGCACGTTTTAATGCCGCCCACTTCGATCGCAAAGCCGGACTGGAGCAGTTACCGCAGGCACGTTCTCGCCTGCTGCCTAGTATCAGTATAAATGCTGATGTCAACTACACAGATCAAGAGACTGACTACAGCGGAGTTGGACCCTTTACTAGCGGACAACGTGATTTTCGTAGTGATAACGTCGGACTCAAATTGACTCAACCAATTTACCGTAAAGATCGTTTCGAAGCATACAAACAAGCAAAAATAAGTGTACGTCAGGCAGATACACGATTGGCTATTGCAGGACAAAAGTTGATGCTGGCCCTGACCCGTGCTTACTTTGATGTGTTGCTTGCGCAAGATACGGTCAAACTAGCTAAAAAGCAACGTCTTACAAACAAAGAGAAGCTCGCTAGTGCAAAAAAAGGTCTTGAAGTAGGCAGTGCTGTTATCACTGATGTCCACGACACACAGGCACGTTATGATCTGGCTGTCTCACGTGAAATCAATGCCAATCACAGCGAACAGATCGCACGTCGCACCTTAAGTAAACTTATCGGCATTTACCCGCAAAATCTCATGGAATTACGTGAACACCTGCCCTTAATACCATCCAGTCCAGATAAAATGGAATACTGGGCCGAGCTGGCAGCTATCAATAATCTTAACGTGCGATTTGCACAAGAAACCCTGGAAATCGCTTCCCATGAGATTGAGCGTAGTCGTGGTCTTGCCTACCCGAGTCTTGATCTGGTTCTTCGTTATGATAATAATAGCGCTGACAACAGTTCTTTTGGCGTCGGTACAGATACAACCGAGAAAATGATTAGTTTGGAGGCCAAGATACCCTTATACAGTGGTGGAATTGTTGGTTCGGTAGTACGTCAGAAAACAGCAGCGCGTCAAAGCGCACGGTTGCAACTCGATGCCACTCGCAGCGAGGCAAGACTATTAGCAGAAGAGGCCTATCTTTCAATAGCCAGTGTCATTCAACGTATTCAAGCACTCGAACAAGCCTTGCTATCTTCCAAGCAATCTCTTGCGTCTACCCAGAGAGGCTTTGAACTTGGTTTACGCACAAGTATTGATGTTTTGGATGCACAGCAACAACTCTTTACTGCCAAAAATGATTTAGCCAAGGCAAAGTATGATTACCTTTATAACCGATTACAACTAAAGGCTGCTACCGGCAAACTGGCGCAACAGGATTTGGAAGAAATCAATCAACTGATGAATAATTAGCCAAGTAAACATTTTATGGTTGGAATAAGCCGTTCCGCGTGGCTATTTCAAACATTCCATATTTTCAATTGAGATTTATAACGGGCTAAAATCCAGACATAATTTATTTAAATAAAAAAGAGTCTCTTATATGTTGCCTGCCTTGATGCAATTATATGATAATTGGATACTAAAACGTCCTGTTTATCCTGTCCTTATCTGTTTTTTAATAACCATCCTGTTCGCCTTTTATATTCCCGATTTTAAACTCGATGCATCTGCTGACTCACTGACCCTGGAAAATGACAAGGCGTTGAAATATTATCGCTCGGTCAAGGCCAGATATGAATCGGATGATTCTTTGATTATCACCTATACGCCTGACAATGACCTGTTCTCGGATTCAGTATTGAATGATATTGCCAGATTACGCGATGATATTAGAAAACTGAAGCGGGTTGACTCAGTAGTCAGTATTCTGGATGTCCCGCTCACTCAAAGCCCGCCCGTTTCCATCTCTGAACTAAGCAATGAAATCCGTACCCTGGAAACACCAGGCATTAACATACAGGTAGCCCGCAAGGAACTTTTAACGAGTCCATTATACGGCAACATGTTAATCAGCCACAATGGTAGTACAACTGCCATCCAGGTGAATTTCAAACGTGATGAGACCTTTTACTCCTTACTCAATAAACGTAATGAATTAAGAGAAAAACAATTTACTGACAAGCTCAGCGAACAGGAACTGCAACAACTTGATGTGATAAGTAAAGATTTCAAGGATCACACTCACAGCCTGCAGGACCAGGAAAAACAGTTAATTAATGATATCCGTAAACTAATGGATCAACATCGTCACAAGGCACGTTTGCATCTGGGCGGTGTTCCCATGATTGCCTCCGATTCGCTGGATTTTATACAAAATGATCTGAAAACCTTTGGTATTGGCGTAGTTATTTTCATTCTTGTGATTTTGGCCGGTGCATTCCGCAAACCCCGTTGGGTCATTTTACCCATGATTACCTGTTTCATGTCAGGGATAATCATGATCGGACTGCTTGGTCTACTCGAATGGCGTGTGACGGTGGTGTCATCCAATTTTATATCTCTGATGTTAATAATCAATCTGTCACTGACTATCCATCTAATTGTTCGTTATCGTGAATTACATGCCAAGTCTTTCAGCAATGATCAGCGCGCACTAATACTAGAAACAGTTAGATCCAAGTTCGCACCCTCTTTTTATACGGCCATTACCACAATGGTCGCCTTTGCCTCACTCCTGGTTAGTGATATACGACCGGTCATTGATTTTGGCTGGATGATGGTTATGGGTGTCTCTATTGCGTTCATCCTGACCTTTGTATTCTTTCCCGCGGTTTTAATGTTCTTTAAACCGGGCGTGGCAGACAAGCTACATGATCTTACCGGTTACATAATCAGCCATATTGCACTAATGATCATCCAATACAAAAAAACAACTGTTGTGCTGTTTGCAATATTCGCCGCCATTAGTGTACTCGGCATCTCCTTGCTTACTGTTGAAAACAGGTTTATTGATTATTACAAGAAAGAAACTGAAATTTATCAGGGCATGGAACTTATTGATCAAAAACTGGGAGGCACAACACCCATGGATGTTGTTATCACAGCCCCTGCATCCTTCTTTGAGAAACCTGATGAGCCTGTTTCAGATTATATTGATCCCCTGGAAGAAGAACTCGGCATAGAATTAGATGATGAGGATTCGGGTGGCATTACTGCCACCAGTTACTGGTTTAAATATAGCAAAATGGACACGATTCAGGGAATTCATAATTACCTTGATAACTTACCTGAAACTGGCAAGGTCATATCAATTTATACAACTGTATCCATGCTCGAACAACTCAAGGATAACCAGGATCTGGACAATTTCTTTCTCTCTATTATTTACAAACGCGTACCGGATGAAATGAAACAGGTGTTGTTTACACCATATATGCTGAAAGATGGAAACCAACTACGCTATAGTATCCGCATATTTGAGTCAGACAAGCATCTTCAACGAAATAGATTAATCGAAAAAACCAAAACGGATCTGATAAATAAATTCAACCTGAAACCGGAGCAGATCCAGTTAACCGGCATGGCGGTATTGTATAACAATATGCTGCAAAGCCTTTTTCGTTCTCAAATAATGACAATAGGTGTTGTATTTATTGCCATCATGATCATGTTTTCCATACTATTTCGCTCACTTTTCCTTGCCTGTGTTGCAGTTATTCCAAATATGATTCCAGCAGTAATGATGCTGGGACTGATGGGCCTGGCAGGCATTCCATTGGACATCATGACGATTACAATTGCCGCCGTCTGTATCGGCATCGCAGTGGATGACACTATCCACTATGTACACCGTTTCAAAGAAGAGTTTGTTAAAGACGGTAATTACCACGACGCCATCAAGCGCTGTCATTCCAGTATCGGCCGTGCCATGTACTTCACAACCGTAACAATTACACTGGGATTCTCCATCCTTGCCTTATCCAATTTTGTGCCAATAATTTACTTTGGATTACTTACTGGTTTTGCCATCATAGTTGCACTGCTCGCCGACCTGACACTATTACCTGTTCTGCTTATACTATTCAAACCATTAGGTAGAAAACAAACAACAATGCCTGCTTGATTATTCCATCTCGCTATCGGGAAAGAAGAGACAGCGATTTTCAAAGATTATTAAACGTCGTCATCTGAGTCAAGCAGCGAGTCCCGCAGAATGTCCTGCCTACCCATCGCCTTGTCCACTTGGTATTCATGACAATATAACGAAACCAATTATTAGTAGATATTCAGGATTTAATTTCAAATTAACGATCATACTAATTATGTTACAAATCCTTTAATAGTTGCTCCAAAACCGGTTGCATTCGTCGCACACATACTCGTCCTTCCTCAATAGTGAGCACGCCCAGTTTTCCAGTTTATCTATCTGGTTGCTGGCATAGGCTGCACCCACAAAAGCACCAATTGAACTCCCGGTAACGATATCCGGCTCTATCCCCAGTTTGGAAAGGCCTCTAATCACTCCGATGTGTGCCCAACCCCGTGCAGAACTACTACCAGGGCAAGACCGAGCGGGCGTTAGCATGATTTAATGCTGAGGATTGCGTTGGATCTTCTGTCATTGTTTTCGCCCCGAATTCCCACCTGCCAGCACCCGTAGTGTAATGGCAGCGATTGTTGTCAGTATAGCCGCCATCGCAAAGGCACTGCTCATCCCCAGCCACTGCCAGACAATACCGAACAGTACGGCGCCGGGCAGAGCCATGATGCCGCCCAACAGATGATAGAGGCCGAATACCGTACCCTTCTGTTTGGCAGGTGCAAAGTCACCCAGCAGGGCCCGTTCCGTGCCTTCGGTAAAGGACAGCGCCGCCGCATAGCCCAGGAATAGCGCCCATACGACCATGCCGTCATCCGGTAACCAGGCAAATGCAATGAGTAACAGGACACGGGCAGTCCAGCCGATGGAAACGATCGGCAGGCGACCAAACCGATCCGACAAGGCCCCTGCCGGCCCCGACACCAAGGCCTTTACGCCACTGGCGGCGGCCCACAACAGCGGCACCCAGGTCACGGTAATGCCGCCCTGATTAGCCCAAAGAACCAGAAAGGCCTCCGGTGTCGTGGCCAGCGCCAGACCACCCGAGGCCATTACCAATCCCTTGATCCGGGCATCGAGGCCCTTCCAGTGCAGCCGTGCGGGAGGATGTTCAGGCTTGACCCTGGAGGACATCTTGAGACCGAATACCAGCAGTAAGATGAGCGCGACCCCCGGAATGATCGCAGCCATGAACACATGTTCCATGGTCATTCCCCAATGCAACAGGCCAAAGGCCAGCAGTGGCCCGAGCATAGCCCCGCTATGATCCAGGGTGCGCTGGAAACCGAAGGCGCGCCCCCGCATGTGTTTGTGAGTACTGGAAGCAATAAGCGCATCCCGCGGTGCGGTACGAATACCCTTGCCCACCCGGTCCAGAAAACGTAGCATCAGCACCCAGCCCCACCCCAGAGCAAAACCAATCAATGGCCGGGCTGTGTTAGAAACCGTATAGCCTCCCACAATCAGTTTCCTGGCATTCCAGCCTCGGTCCGCCAGCCAGCCGGAAACCAGTTTGAGGATACTGGCCGTGGCCTCGGCCAACCCTTCTACAAGCCCCACGATGGCAGGCCCTGCTCCCAAGGTCACGGTCAGAAACAGGGGCAGCAGAGGTGTGATCATTTCGCTTGCGATATCGTTTAGGAATGACACCAGCCCGAGAATGATGACGGTGCGTGGTAGAAAGCGCATCATCAACTACTGAGCTGTCGCAAGGCTCTTACGGAACAGCGCCAATGCCACTAAGAAAAACACCATGCCGATGACAATATTTGCGACTAAATCCGGCCATACCACATCGAGACCTGCACCACGATAGAGGATAGCCTGAGCAATACGGACAAAATGGCTGGTAGGCGCAAATTGCATCGCAACCTGCACGAATTCAGGCATACTTTCATAAGGAGTGCTGCCACCGGATAACATCTGTAGCGGCATGATGATTAAGATCATAAGCAGCCCCAATTGGGGCATGGTACGGGCGATGGTGCCAAGCAGAATACCCAACGAAGTGGTTGAGAACAGGAAGATCGCCGTACCCAACAGAAACAACGGCACTGAACCGGCAATGGGCATTTTCAACACACCTTCAATCATAAAGTTCAGCGACAACGCGGCAGCGACTAAAACCACCAGCCCCATGGCCCAGACTTTTGACAACATAATATCAAAGGGTGTGAGTGGCATGACTAATAAATGTTCGAGTGTGCCGTGCTCACGTTCGCGAATCAATGCCGCGCCGGTCAGGATGACGGAAAGCAAGGTAGTGATGCTGATCAGCTCCATGACACCGCCAAACCAGGCGCTAGTCAGGGTTGGGTTAAAACGCATGCGCGTAATGAGTTTGATCGGCAATATAGTGTCGGCGCGATGGCCTTGCATGAACTCTGTAATCTCTCCCTGTGTTATGTTTTGGATATAACCCGCACCAATGAAGGCCTGGGACATTTGGGTCGCATCGACATTGACCTGGATCTCCGGATGTTTACCGGCCAGTATATCTCGCTGTAAATTCGGCGGAATATCCAGCACGAAGGTGTAGATACCCGCATCCATGACGGCATCAATCTCGGCAATATCGATCGTGTCAGGTGTTTTAAAACTGGGGCCATAAAAGGCACTGGTGATACGTTGTGACAATGGTGAATGGTCTTCGTCTACCACGGCGATGGGCGCGTTATGCAGTTCCATCGAAACACCCTTGCCTGCCAGATAAATCATGAATGTAAAAGCAAAAACAATAAATATAAACATCACCGGGTCGCGATAGAGACTGCGCAGTTCTTTTATTCCCAGATGAAAAATATTTGTCAGCCGTCGCATTGTTACGTCTCCTGCTTCTTCAATAACAGAACGCATAGCAGCGTTATCACCACAATGGCGACAACCAGTGGTAGATAGAAACCAGATAGTTCGGAAAATCCCAGTGCTTTGGTAAAGGTGCCTCGACTGATGAGTAAAAAATAGGTGGTTGGATAGACGGTACCAATCACTGCACCACCGCCCTCCAAAGATGAAACCGGATCGGTTAGTCCTGAATAACTAACAGCGGGTAATATAGTCGCGATCATGGTGCCGAACATCGCGGCTATTTGGGTGCGTGTAAACGAAGACATGAATAATCCCAGGCCTGTTGTGGCGATTACGTAAAGTAAAGCACCTGACGTCAGGGCTAACAAACTACCTTTGAGCGGTACATCAAAGACAAACACGGCCAGTAGCACCAGACTGAAATAGTTGATCATACTAATGCCGACGTAAGGTAGTTGTTTACCTAATAAAAACTCCAGCCGTGTGACCGGCGTTGCATAGAGATTTGTAATGGAACCCAGTTCTTTTTCGCGTACCACACCAAGTGCTGTCAACATCGCTGGAATCATAAGCAGTAACAACGGAATTACGGCCGGCACCATGGCGTTTATACTTTTGAAATCTTGATTATAGCGGTAACGAATCTGCAGATTGGCACCGCTACTTTGAGGTACAACACCTATATTGCGGATCATCAGATCCGTAATGTAATCGTAATGCATGCCTTGCACGTAACCGCCGATAGTCTCGGCACGAAACGGCATGGCACC
>Ga0209633_10002818_pt1 | contig 16471 bp, 12 predicted proteins | sample Cruoilmetagenom1_FD_187290 | JGI IMG/M metagenome (GOLD analysis project Ga0209633, IMG submission 187290) | Oil polluted marine microbial communities from Coal Oil Point, Santa Barbara, California, USA - Sample 1 (SPAdes) (version 2) | ecosystem: Environmental > Aquatic > Marine > Oil seeps ... | reverse complement strand
CGGCGAAAGTCTCGTCGGCGCCGGGCGGACTTATGATAATTTCGCCTATCTGTTTTTCTCTACCGGCATAGGCGGCGGCGTCATCATCAATCACGAGCTGATGCGCGGCTGCAATGGCAATGGCGGCGAGATTGGGCTTATTCTTCCTCGCGCAGTTTATCCGCATCCAAATCTTGAGCTGTTGCGCCAGATTGTGGCGCAACAGGGAATAGAAGTGACCGGCATTTCGGACATGCTCCACAAATTCGACCCCGAATGGCCGGCGGTAGAAGAATGGATCGCACGCACGCGCGACTCCCTGTCATTGATCACATCCGCGCTCGCCGCCATTCTCGATCCGGAAGCAATCGTCCTTGGCGGCAGGATCCCGAAATCGCTGGCGCGCAAAGTCATTCCGCATATTGAAATTTTCGACGATGCGCGGCGGGCGGAACCTCGCACGATACCGCGCCTCATGGTTTCGGAAACAAATGGCGACGCCTGCGCCATCGGCGCCGCGGCCCTGCCCTTCAACAAGCAGTTTTTCACCAGCGTGTAGCTTCCGCCAGGAATTTTCCCATTAGTGGCGCAGGTCCGCGCAATTTTATCCGTGCAGGAATTAACGTCGAGCGCCGATTACGCCGCCCCCTTGACAGATTTGTTCCGGTCGCCGCCGAGCGAAGATAAGTGCAGCCAGATCGCCGCCGTCCAGGAGAACTCTGCGCCGCCTGTGCCGCCACCATTGAGAGGGCTGTAAGCTTCATAAAACCCTGACTTTTCAACCAGCGCGCGCGTATCGTCCGTGATCTTTTGCGCGTGGGACTGATATCCCTGCTCCGCCAGACCGTTTGCAACCATTTTATTGACAACCGCCCATACCGGCCCGCGCCAATAAAGGATTGGGTTGAATTTCTCACAATCCGGGTCCGTGCTTGGCAGAAGGTAGCGGACCTTTTTCGAAATTCGCTCAAGATTAGCGATCAACGCCGCCTTTTGCGCCTCGTCGCCCACGCCGGCATAGAAGCTCAGGAAAGAAGCGCTCGTTACGATGCTTGAAGAGCGATCAGTAATAAGATCGCGTGAACAAAAAGCGCCACAGGCGTCATTCCAGAGAAAATCGACGCCCTTCTCCGCCAACTCGATCTGTGCACGCAGCTCCTTGCAGTCTTCTTCATGGCCAAGCGCTTTGGCAAGGGCATGCAAATCGCGATTGGCGCGCAGCAAAATCATCGTCATGCCGACATCGATCACTCGAAACGGACCTTGCTCGGCGATCAGCGCGTGGTCCCACTTATGGTCTCGGCCGAACTGCAAAATGGCGAGGTAACGGTCGTAATCTTCTTTAGACGGACGCATTTCATGATCGACCAGCGCCAGATCGCGGCGCTCATAGGGCTCAACGCCGGATGTATCTATAAACGCCGAGGGCGCATCCCATTCCGGCGAATTATCGCGCCCGGTTTCCCAAGGATGCGTCGCCAGAACCAAACCCTTGCCGAGCGGGTCGCGGTAGTGATGGAACCACCGATGCCAGGCGAGGAGTTTCGGATAGATCGCTGTAAGACGGTCGCGCTCGGCCTCGTCGCCGCCCTCCCAAAGAGCGCGCACAATGCTGGCGGCGACCGGCGGCTGGGTGATGCCCGACGTCGCGGGCGTTTTTTCCGTCCGCCAGACGGAAGGGCCGGGAAAATATCCGGCGTCATCCACGTGAAAGACGATATGAGGGACAAAACCGTCATCCCATTGCGCTTCAAACAGGGTTTCCACCTCGCGCCAGGCGCGGTCCCGGTCAAACGTCGCAAAACCAAGCGCGACAAACGCGGAGTCCCAGTTCCACTGAAAAGGATATAGCCCTGCGGTCGGCACGGTATAACCGCCGCGATCGTTCGCCGTTAGGATTTCGGCTGCTTTTTCATAGAGATTGTTATTCATTACCATTCACCAGAATTATTCGGATATCGTTTACATTCGTCCGTGTAGGGCCGGTTTTGATCAGGCCGCCGGACGCCTCAAACAGGCGGTATGTGTTGTTGGCGCGTCGCAATTCCTGCGGATCAAGCCCGGCCGCTTTGATGCGCGCCGCAGAATGCCTGTCAAAATATGCGCCGGCATTATCGCCCGCCCCGTCAATGCCGTCGCTGTCGCAGGCAAGCGCCGCAACCGAGGCGCCTTCAGGCAATGCCGTCATCAGCCCAGCGAGATATTCCTGATTCGGGCCGCCGCAGCCGGCCGGGTTCTTCACGCGTACGGTGAGCTCGCCGCCGGAGACAATCGCCGTAACGTCTTTGCTGTCTGCGAAGCTAAGAGCGAGGCGCGCATGGTCCTCTCCAGTCTCGCCGGCATCGCCGGCAAGCTGATCGCCGAGATTATACACTTTCCAGATTTTCGCATGAGCGGCGGCCTCGATCGCGTCAAGCGCGTCCTTGTTTCGCGCCAGAATGTGAGTTTCGTGCGCGGCCAGCGCCGGCGCCGCGGCGCCCCGAACAGCAGATTCCAACTCTGCAGACACCGGCCATCCGTAGTCTCGCATGAGCGCAAGGGCGCGTTCGGGATCCGGCGTCATCGGCAAGCTCGGACCGGACGCAACGTCTTCCGGCCGGTCCCCGACAACATCTGAAATGATGTAGGTGATCTGTTCCGCCGCATGCGCGGCAGCCGATAACCGCCCGCCCTTTACTTTGGAAAGGTGCTTGCGGATGAAATTTATATTCTCAATGGGCGCGCCGCTCTTCACGAGAAAATCTATAATCCGCCGCTTTTCTTCAAACGCGAGCCCGTCAATCGGGCAGGAAAGCAGCGCGGAGCCGCCGCCGGAAATCATGAACAGAACCCGGTCCTCTGCCCGTGCGCGCCGCGCCGCCTCAAGCATCAATTGCGCGGCCTCAAGACTGTTTTCATCGGGAACCGGATGCCCCGCTTCGATGACTTTCACATCGCCCGTTGACCGGCCCGCCCCGTGGCCATGGCGCGTTACAACGCATCCGGAAACCGGTCCTTGCAAATGCTCCACTGCAACCGCCGCCATTTCCGCCGCCGCTTTTCCGGCGCCGAGAATGATGGTCTCGCCCTTAGGCGCCTCTTTCGGAAGCGCCGCAGGCAGGACGCGGCGCGGCGCGCACGCTTCGACGCCGACCCAGAAAAGCGATTCCAAGACCTCGCGCTGACTGGTTTCAGCCATCACGACAATTTATCTCCGAGCGCTCCGAACCAAAGGCTGATGACCAGCATAAGGATGAACATCAAGACAAGCGCGCCGCTCAGGATCATCGTTACGCCGCGCGACGCAGCGCCTTCCAACGAGGCTGTCTCAGCGCCGGCGGTCTCAATCGGGGCGGCTTTTTTAAACGCAAAACTAAAGCCATAAGCGACAGCGACGGTGACGATAAGGCCGATAAAATTCCACCACATCCAGAAAATCTGAGGCTGATATTTCCAAAGATAAAGATTAAGCGCCATGCCCGTGATGAGGCCGATATTCACGCCGGGGGCGCCGACGCGCTTGTCCAGCATGCCAATCAGGAAGACTGCCAGGATCGGCCCGTAAAGCGCCGAGCCCACCTTGTTGATTGCCTCAATCACGGTTGGCGCAATTGAGCCGCCGAATGCGGACAGAAACAAAATAACGAGCCCCCAAAATACGGAGACGCCGCGCGCCCAATGAACATCCGCCTTCGGGTTTTTGCCTTTCCATCCGAGCTCATGGAGATCTTCAAGCGTCACCGCTGCGAGCGAATTCACCGTTGAGCTGAGAGACGACATCGCGGCCGCAAGGATCGCGACCATCAAAAGGCCGATAACGCCGTGGGGCAAAGTCTCTAGAATGAAGATCGGCATTAAATAGTCCGGCTTATCGGCGGGGACCCGCGCCAGAAGCTCCGGATCGTTGAGTGCGACAACGCCGACAATAAGGCCGGTAATGCTGTAGAGGAGCACAAGCGGAAAGCGCAGGACACCATTGGCGAACAGGAGCCGCCGCGTATCGCCCAGGTTTTTCGCCGACAGGATGCGCTGCGCCTGGGTTTGGTCGCAGCCATAATAGGATGCATAAAGAACGAACCCGCCAAACACCATCGGCAGCAGCCCGAATTCATCGCCATTCAGCCCAAGAGATGTAAAATCGACCACTTTCAATCGCGCCGGATCGACCTCGCGCCAGAATACTTCGAACCCGCCAATTTCCGCGAGCGCATACCACCCGACCATTAACAGGCCGCCGAAAATCAAAACCATCTGGATGGCGTCGCCATAAACAACGGCTTTCATGCCGCCCGATGTCGAATAGATCAGCGTGATAACGCCAACAACCGCCACAGACTGCCAGAACGGTATGTTCAGCACCGCTTCCAGTATGATCCCCATGGCGTAGACCATGATGCCTGTGCCAAAGGCGCGAACGACCTGAAAGGCGATGCTGATAAACATCCTCGTGGACCGGCCGAAACGGTTTTCGAGAAATTGATAGATACTGACAATGCCGGCGCGATAAAGCGCCGGTGATATGACGAACATCACCAGGATCATCGCAAGCGGCACGGAAAATTCGTAAGTCAGCCATTTAAGACCGCCGCCTTCGCGAAACCCGACAAAGGCCGGCGCGGAAATAAAACTGATCGCAGAAAGCTGCGTCGCCATGGTCGAGAGCGTTAACGGGAACCATCCCATGCTCCGCCCGCCGAGGAAAAAATCTCCCTCATCCGACTGCTTGCGCAGCAGAAACCCAAAACCCAAAAGCCCGCCGAGATAAACGGCGACAACGATATAATCGAGTGCATTCATGGCGTCTGACCGTTCCCGTCGTTCCGGTGTGTTTTACGCGTTGAAGCGGCGCCCGACGCCGAGGGAGGATCAGATCATCAGACGCCGCTTTTCACGCCCCCGCTTGCATTTCTTCATAGCCTCCCCGCGACCCGAACCAGTCGCATGATAAGCCATGCACCGGTTCGCATTTCGGGGATAGCCATGGGCAGACGAAACGCCTGCCCATGGCGATGGCTGATCAGAAATCGTAGGTGGCGCGCACTGTAATCCGGCGCGGCAGGATCGGCCGGCCGACGAAGAAGTCATCATCTGTTCCCTGAGCGTCGCCTTGTCGGGGCGAGCCCTCAGTCGCGGTATCCTCGTCAAACAAGTTGAAGACATTCACACTCAGGCGAATAGCCTGATTGTCGGCGACTTCGTAGGTATAGCCTGCATCCAATCGAACCAGATTGTAGGAATCCAGCTGAACCGTATTACCGTCATTAGCGAAGTTCTCGCCGTGGTAATTGTGAAAGATGCTAAAGTCGAACCGCCCGTCGTCATAAGTAGCGCCTGTATTGAAGATCAGGTTCGGCTGACGGCGAAGCTCATTACCCTGATTTACCTGATTACCTAGATTGTCGGTAAAGTCGGTAAACTCATGGTCGCGCCAGGTAAGATTGCCATTGACAGAAAAGGCGTCGGTAAAGCGATAGACAGCGCCCGCCTCAACGCCAATCGTGCGCGTCGACTGAACGGCGACCTGATTGATTACGCCGCCCATGCCGTCATTGACGAAGTCAACAGACTGACGATCCGTCAGCGTTGTCCAAAAGCCGGTGACATAGCCTGATAACGCGCCGGTGTTAAACTTGACGCCGGCTTCGGCCGTCTTAATGATCTCGGCTTCATATGGCCCGGTTTGATTCGTATCGAATATGAATCTGGCGCTGCGCACCTCGGGGAAGAAGAATCCGCGGGAGAAGTTGCCGAACAGGTTTACCGAATCCGTCAGATTGTAGAGCAAGCTGCCCGAAGCGGCCCATTCCGTGTCAGACACTTCGCCAATGCGGGACTGACCGTTTTGGAATCCAACATTTTCGATCAGATTGTTGACTAGAGGATCGTCAGAAACCTGGACGCTTGACAACTCACGCTGCAAGACCTCGCCTTCGATTTTTTCAAGCCGAAAACCTACGTCAACAGATAGCCGTCCGGCGTCGATCTGGTCCGCCAGATAAACCGCATAGCGCTGGGCTTCGCGGTCACGGTCGCCGACGACGCCATTGGCGTTCAACAACCCGTTTTGCGTCACTTGAAAAATAGTGCCGGGAGCAGCAGCGACAAGATCGCCATTGACGTCTTCCATCGCGCCATCGATCGAAATATCGACGAGGCGAGGCTCGCTCCTGAAATCAGTGACATAAGTCGTGATGAAGTTGAGATCCTTTGCCTCGGTGTTCGAGAAAAAGCCGCCCAGCGTGAATGTATGCTCTGCGTCGCCCCAGTCGGCGGTTTTTGAGATGTTTAACTCGCCGGAGAAATCCGTGGCGTCACGCACGCGATCAAGCGTTCTATTCCCGAACAATAGGAAATTATCGGGGACTGCATCGCCTGTATCCAGGAATATGGCGCTGGCCGTACCTATGCCGCCTAAGCCAAGCTCATCAACGTAGTCATCAGTCGTAAAGGGCAAATTGGTCAATCCGTCGCCATCAAGGAATAAATTAAATTGATGGTCGTATGTGGCGTATTTCCCTTTGGCGTTAATATTCCAACCGTTGCCTATTTCCTTATCGAGAACAAAGGCAAGCGACCCGCCTTCCGTTAAAACGCCGTCTTCAATCGGCGTTTCAAAGCGGCCATCCGGCGTCATGTAGGACAATTGCGCCGCCTGGGCCGTGTTTAATGTGAAAACTTCTTCGCCGTCATTGCCGATGGCGCGTTCGCGCGTATCGCCGTCAAGCGGAAGCGGCAGGAAGAACTGAACGCGATCGTCAATATATTGGCCGTAAACGGTGAACGCCCCTGAGCCGTCGCTGAACTCATGCTTGATATTGCCGCGAAGTTGGAAGCCTTCCGTATCGAGACCAGAAACGAGCGTTCCTTCGTCATGACGATAATATCCGGAAATGGCGTAGAACGTGTTGCTGTCTTCGCCCCCAATCGGGCCGCTATTGTAGATATCGCCGCGGAAACGGCCGCGATTCGCCCACTCAATTTGCGCCGTGCCCTCGCTTTCGGGTCCGCCGGTCTTGCTGATATAGTTGATGATGCCGGCAACGGAGCCCGGGCCAAAGAGGTTTGATACACCGCCGGTGACATATTCGAGGCGCTCAATGCCGAGGTCATTGCGGTAGTAAACATCGAATGCGGAGGAGTTTAGGCCGAATGTCGAAAAGGCCGGAATGCCGTCATATTCAAGCGGCGTGAACTGGAACTGACCGCCCGAGGGAAGCCCGCGAACGAAAAAGTTCGTCGCGACCTCGCCGCCGCCGCCTTCTGCCGCAATGCCCGGCAGTTGGGTCAGCACGTCTGCTTGGCTGGCTGCGGTAAACTTGCGAATATCCTCTTCAGGATAGGCGTTTACGGATTGCGGCGAATCAAACCCGGTCCGTCCTTTGGCTGTACCCGTAACGATAATGATATCATCGGTGGTGGCGGCGTCATCCGAGCCGTCCTGCGCAAACGCGCCGATCGGCGCAATAGTGGCGGCCGTGCTCGCCAGCAATATATTCCGTAGCTTTCGTGTAATCATCCTTGCCTCCCTACTGAGCCGATCTTTTATGTCTTTCCGGCGTCATTACGCCGTAAAAGCGTGAATTGATTTAGGTTAAATCATTTTCACCCATAATACAACTTATTATAAGTTAAATTTATCAAGCACATAAATATACGGCCCATTGTTGCGATCAAATTGAGGGAAAACCGCAGGCGCCTGAAACTAATCATGACGGACGTGCAGCCGCTATCAGCGCGCAGGTGCAAATTTTGACGTTATTTTCTGTGTTCGCCGTAACAACCATATTGGAAGAAGAGCCGCCAGAGCCTCAAAGACGCTGAAAGATATCACCGGCGATGCTGCGTGTGCAGACGATCAAAAGAGCTCAACGTCGTTACTGACGGGCGCCGGCGGCGCCTCAGGCTGCTGGGCAGCCTCTTCGCTCAACGGCGCCTCGTCAATTGGAATCAGCAATTGTCGGGCCCGGCCGCTATAGGGCCAAAAATTGACGCGCCGCGCGCTTTCACCGCCAAGGCTTTCACCAATGCACAAGATGTCTTCGTTCGCGAGGAAATTGCGTGCGAATGCTGCGTTTTTCTGCCCGACATCTGATAAACCGGACATGACGGCGCCGCCGCCAAAAAGTTTCGCCACGAGACGTTTGCGGTCCGCGCCGCGTTTCAACATTCCATTGATGAGAAGTTCCATGGAGTATGCCCCATGGCTCAAGCTTCGCTCGCCGGAACCGCTGCCACCGGGGACAAGAAAATGATTCATGCCGCCGACGCACGCTACCGGGTCATGCAGGCATACCGCAACGCACGATCCGAGTATTGTGGAGAAGACGGCGTTCTCCACGCTAGAGACCTTGTAATGCCCCTGATATATGTGGAACTTGCGCTCACCGTCTGGACTTGACGATGAACGAGCGCGAGCAAAGTTTGGCGATGAACTCACGCGGCCGCCTCATCAGCGGGATTGCGATTACACGCGCGCAGAATGGCGCCGTCTATGCGCGACAACGCATATTGGTGCTGCACCGCCTTCATCTCAAAAGCGACCCTCGGCATCCCATAAATAACGGAGGAACTTTCATCCTGCCCGATCGTCACGCCGCCTGCCTCGCGGATAGACAGAAGGCCGGCGGCACCGTCCCGGCCCATGCCGGTGAGAATAACGCCGACAGCTCGCCTGCCAATTGTTGAGGCAACACTGTTAAAAAGGACGTCTACGGAGGGCCTGTGACCGCTTACCGTATCGCCAGTATTGAGTCGGCACACAAGGCTCTTCCCACCCTGTATGGCGAGATGCGTGGCGCCGCCGGGAGCGATATAAACACGGCCCGCCTCTAGCGGCGCGCCGTCAGTCGCTTCGGCAATTTGGGGCGCGCATATGCTGTTAAGGCGGTTGGCGAAACTGCCTGTAAACAATGCAGGCATATGCTGAACGATTATTGTCGGCGGACAGTTTTCAGGAAAACCTGACAGCACTGACGTCAACGCCTCAACCCCGCCTGTCGAAGAACCAATCGCGACGATTTTCCCGTTAGTTTGAAACCCTTCGGGGCGCATCGCCTTTTTATTGGCGCCGCCGCCGAGCGGTCTGAGAGTCGCTTTCGACGCAGTCTTCACAAGTCCAGGCAGTTTCCCAAAGACCTCACGGGCGTTTCCGCAGTCGGGCTTGCCCAAACAATCAACAGCGCCAAGACTCAACGCCTGGACAGCGGCGTTGGCGCCCTTTTGCGTCAGAGTGGAAACCATTATGACCGGCGTGGGCCGCAAGCGCATTATTTTTTCGAGAAAATCGATCCCGTTCATTTTCGGCATCTCAACGTCAAGAGTGATGACGTCAGGATTAAGTTTTTTGATCGCCTCGCGCGCCTCGTAAGGATCGCCAGCCGTTCCAACAACTTCTATTTCAGGATCTTTATCCAGCACACGGGTGATCAAACCGCGCATGATCGCCGAGTCATCTACAATTAGAACACGAATTGGCATTTTTGCTACTGCTGCTTCTGACAGAAATGATGGCCGGTGTGGAAAGCCGCATGCCTGAATATTGGTAAGGGCGCGCGGCTTTCCTCGTCGTCTAATTAGAAGTCGGTCCAGTCCTCTTCACTCGCTTCCGGCTCAACATATAGCGCCGCGGAGCCATTGGTCGCAGCCGCGAAAGACTTTGCCCGGCCCTGCTGTTCCGCAACCGATTGACTCGCCTTGGCGCCGGATTTTCCTGCTTTAGCTTTGCTTGCCGTCTTTGATGCAGGAGCACTGGCTTTCTCGTCGCCAATCTCAAAGTGAGAGACCTGATTCATAAGCTCGTCTGAATCATTAGCAAGAGAATGGCTCGCCGCCGTGGTTTGTTCGACCATGGACGCATTTTGCTGCGTGACCTGATCCATTTTATTAACGGCGGTGTTGACTTCAGAAAGGCTCGTGGACTGCTCTTTCGCAGAAGCGGCGATGTCGGAAACAAGACTGCTGACGCTTTCTACGCGTCCGACAATTTCCTCCAGCGCCTTACCCGCGCGGCCGACCCGGTCGACGCCCGTTTCAACGTGCTGCGAGCTTTCGGTAATCAAGGTCTTGATTTCTTTCGCCGCATCGGAAGAGCGTTGCGCAAGCGCACGCACTTCTTGCGCGACGACCGCGAAACCGCGACCGGCGTCTCCCGCCCTCGCCGCTTCGACGCCAGCGTTTAGCGCCAACAGGTTGGTCTGGAATGCAATATCGTCGATAACGCCAATAATTTGCGAAATCTGTTTCGATGAATTTTCGATTTCACCCATGGCTTCGACCGTCTCTTTGACAATCTCACCGCTTTGCTGGGCGTCTTTGCGCGTTTCGTCCGCGACCGAGTTGGCTTCAGTGGCGCCCTCCGCTGTCTGCTTCACAGTCGACGTGATCTCATCAAGCGCAGCGGCGGTTTGCTCAAGCGTCGCTGCCTGATTTTCCGTACGCTTCGATAGATCATCTGCCGCCGTGCTGATTTCCGAGGCCCCGTGACGAATGCCCTCTACGGTGGAGACAATTGATCCCATCGTTTCTTTCAATTGAGAGACGGCGGCGTTAAAGTCGTTGCGAAGCTGCTCGTACTCCGACGAAAATGCCTGATCGATAGTATTTGTCAGATCGCCCTGGGAAAGCTTGCGCAGTCCTTCGGCGAGAGAATCGACTACAAGTGATTGCGCTTTTGCCGTCTCACGGCGTTCTTCTTCGTCTTTGTGGCGTTTGTTGACTTCGTCTGAAATATCCGAAGCGAATTTGACCACTTTGAACGGCTTGCCCGACCCATCAAGGATCGGGTTGTACGACGCCTGGATCCAGACCTCCGCACCATTTCTCCCAAAGCGTTTGTACTCGCCAGATTGAAATTCGCCGCGTTTCAGCGCTTCCCAGAACGCTGCGTAATCCGGGCTATTTTTGTATTCCGGATCGACGAATGTGCTGTGATGCTTGCCTTTGATTTCATCGAGGCTGTAGCCCATGACGCTCAGGAAATTCTCGTTCGCCTCAACGACTTTGCCGTCGAGAGAGAACTCGATCGTCGCCTGTGCGCGGTCAAGAGCCGATAGCATGCCGGCGTTAAGCCGATCCGCTGTCACGTCCGACCATTCAAGCACATTGCCGACATAATCGCCCTTCGCATCGAATACGCCGCCAACGCTGAGAGCGAACCGGAAGTCGCCAATAGCAATATCTGTTTGATACGGCAGGCGCGACGGGTCCGACAACAGCTGGCGCTGATGTGCCGGATTTTTGTGGAATATGTCGATGCAGGAACCGATGATTTCGTCCGCATTAAAATTCGGCCAAAACTCCCGGAAGACATCCGCATTTTCCGATAAGAGCTTCGTGGTCGACTCGTTGACATGAGTGACCATGAAGTCACGATCAATCATCATCATCGCAACCGATGAGCCCTCGAACGCGGAGCTCTTGAACAACGCTTCGCGCGCTGCATCTTCCGCCGCTGTCACATCCGTCGCAAACTTGACGACTTTGAACGGTTTGCCATTTGCATCCAGAATAGGGTTATAGCTTGCCTGAATCCAGATCTCTTTGCCGCCCTTGCCAATCCGCTTATAGGTCGCAGATTGAAACTCGCCGCGGCGCAGCGCTTCCCAGAATGCTTTGTATTCAGCGCTTTCCTTATAATCGTCCTCAACAAACATCGAATGGTTCTGGTCTTTAACCTCACCAAGCGTATATCCAACAGTGTTCAGGAAATTCTCATTGGCGGTCACAATCGTGCCGTCCATATTGAACTCAATCGTCGCCTGGGAGCGCGAAAGTGCGTCCAGCATACCGGAATTAAGCCGGTCCGCGGTCACATCCGCCCATTCCAGAACATTGCCCATGTAGTTGCGATCGGCGTCAAAAACGCCGCTTACATTCAGGGCGAATTTAAGGTCACCGACCGTAATTTCCGTCTGGTAGGGAAGACGCGACGGGTCCGACAATAGCTGCCGCTGATGAGCCGGATTTTTGTGGAACATGTCAATGCACGCGCCGACGATATTCTCAGCGTTAAAAGTCGGCCAGACTTCACGGAATGCATCCGCATTTGCTGCTAAAAGCTGCATGGTCGACTCATTGACATATGTGACCATAAAGTCACGGTCGACCATCATCATCGCAACGGATGAACCGCCAAATGCAGAGCTTTTGAAGAGCGATTCGTGCGTTGCTTTTTCGGTTTCCGTAATATCCGACGCGAACTTGACAACTTTGAAGGGCTTGCCGCTTTCGTCGAGGATCGGATTGTAACTCGCGCGTAGCCAGATCTCCTTACCGCCTTTGCCAATGCGCTTATATTTGCCCGCATTAAATTCACCGCGGCGGAGGCCGTCCCAAAACGCATTATATTCAGCGCTTTCTTTATACTCAGGCTCAACAAATATCGAATGATGCTGACCTTTAATTTCGTCCAGCGAATACCCCACTGTGCTCAGAAAATTCTCATTGGCGGTCACAATCGTGCCGTCAAGATTGAACTCTATCGACGCCTGCGAACGATCGAGCGCTTCCAGTTTTGCGTTGCTTTGGGAAAGCGCCTCATGCGCATTTTTTACTTCTTGCCGCTCAAGCGTGACTTTTTTAAAGATCGCCGATATTTCGTTAAAAATATCCGCATTGTTTGCACCTTGACCTGACGCTGACCCATCGGCCTGGCGAATTGCTCGCGCCCTGTTCGTTAGGCTGGAAAATTTTTCCAGAATTGGACGTGCAAAGAAGTATGATAGAAAAACACTCGACAATACCATTGTCGTGGTAACGAGCAATGGAAACAGCACGCCATTCCAACCGATTGTCGCGCCATAGATCGGGCTAAACAATAGAAAACCAAGCGGCGGCGCGGCGATCAGAGCGATCTGGCGTTTAATGTTCATCGTAAAAGTCCCCTTCTGAGCGTCTAAAACTTTAGGGACAAATCAGTACACCATATTGGTTAATTGAGGTTTACCGCATTCTCGCCGCTAACGATGCGTATATGGATGAATGGACAATATTTGCGAAAAATGAACGTGCACGGAGCTAACTAATAAAGACTGCGCCTGCGCTCAGGCCGCCGTTGCGACCACGCTGTAGCAAAGAGAAAATCTTTATTCGGATATATGACGAATGATACGCCGCCAAAATAACCGCCGCCGTCTATGGCGGCCGGTGTCGGCGCGTTATTCCTGACTCGGAGGGCTAGAGGAACATGCAATCGCCGTCAGTGGATGCAGGCTGCTCTTCTTCAGGACTATTTTCTGCGCCGCGCAATCGCGATCCCAGTTCGTTGAGCGTCAGGCATTGCGCCGCAACCACAGCATCAATGCGCCAATCCGGCTGCACCTGTTGAGCAACCGCCGTCATATATTTTGCAAGATCATGGATAACTTGCGACACGCGATCGATATCCTGGAGCTCGCACATGGACTGCGATAGGGGGGCGTCGCTGGCCTTTAGAAGGTTGCCAATCGGCGCCTGCAGCCGGTCGCTTATCTCCGCGAGCGTGCTCAACTCACGATGAACCGAGGCAAGAATATGCGCCAGTTGCACATCCGGCTGGACCTTGTCACTATCTTCTTCTGCGACTGGCATTGGAACCATTACTCTACTGTTACTCATGCCGCGACGCGGCGAACGAATTAGTCAAGCCGACCGAAAATTTCCCGAACGCAATTTTGCAGATCCATCGGGTTAAAGGGTTTTTTCAGATAATTGTTCATGCCGAGCTGGCGTCCCTTGTCGATCAGCGTCTGATCGGGGCTGCCGGAAACAAGGATGAATCCGATTTTTTCCGTCTTCGGATTGCCGCGCAAAGCTTTTAAGAGCTGCAACCCGTCCATAGTCGGCATGTTATAATCCGAGACCACGAGATGCACGGGGCTTTTCTTGATCGCTTTAAGCGCATCCGCGCCGTTTTTCGCAGCGCTAACATTCGTAATGCCAAGCTTGTCAAAGCAATCATATATGAGACCGCGACTCGTCGACATGTCGTCAACAACCATCACCCTCAGTTTAGCTTTAATAGACATTGTCTTACCCCTTCAACTTAAAAACCCGTCTCTGATTTAGATCCGAAAAATACCTCGCCCACGCTCGTTGCTACCCATCTTTGTCGCAACGATAGGCAGTAAACCCCTGGGAGCTGAAACTCGCCGCCGCCGGACCGGAGACGCGCTCTGAATGGCCAATAAAAAGCCAACCGCCGGGCGACATAACGTTTTGAAATTTTTGCCAAAGCTGTTGCTGAGTGCTGTCATCGAAATAGATCACAACATTGCGGCAGAAGATAACATCGAATGGCCCCTTTACCGGCCATGGCGTAATCAGACTTAAACGCCGAAATGTTATCAATTTCTTGGCGGCGTCAGTGACGCGCCACTCATCGCCAGCGCGATCGCTCTTTTCAAAGTATTTTTGTTTCAGGGCTTTCGGAACAGCGTCAACGTTTGAGGAGCGGTATACGCCGCGTTGCGCTTTATCGAGAATATTTTTGTCGATATCACTTGCCAGGATCTTGATGTCTAACGACGCCGCGTCGGGCATCATTGATAAAATCGTCAAGGCGATCGAATAAGGTTCTTCGCCGCTTGAACAGGCGGAAGACCATAAACGCACGCGACCGCCGCGTTTCGCCTGGGCGAGCAAGGGCGGCAGGACTGTTGACTTCAACATGTCGAAATGATGCGGTTCGCGAAACAACCGCGTAACATTCGTCGTGAGAGCGTTCAACATATTGTTGCGCTCCTCAACACCATCATCACTGGTGACAAACGCGCAATAATCCGAGAATGAAGAAATGCCTGTGGTGCGCAACCGTTTCGCTAGCCTGGAGTATACCAACGGCGCCTTCGCCTCTGTCAGATGAATACCCGAAGCGTCTTTAATCAGCGTCGCGATCTGTCGAAAATCATCCGCTGTAAAAAGATATTCCCCCGGCGTGATGGGTTCGGCCTTCTTATGTTGACGCTCTGCTGCTGGCATTATGCTGCGAGCCCCTCGACAGCATCAGCCGGAAGAACGGTTCCGAGATCAAGCAGGTTGATCATCCGCTCCTCCATCGCCAACACGCCGCGTACGAACTCTCTTGCCGCCTCCGACGATACATCCGGCGTTGGCTGGATAATTTCTGACTTGATCGTCAAAATGTCGGACACAGCGTCCACAACCAGCCCAACCGCTTGAGAGCCTATCTGTGTAATGATGATAACATGCCGCGCAGAAGGATCTGCAGGATCAAGACCGAGGCGCGTTGCAAGGTCGACTATGGGCACAACTGAACCGCGCAAATTGATCACGCCGCGCACGAAATGCGGCACCATCGGCAGTGCTGTTTCCTTCGTCCACCCGCGAATTTCACGCACAGACATGATGTTCACACAATATTCCTGCTTGCCCACTCGAAAGGCGACCAGTTCCTGCTCATCTTGGTTTTCGGTTTTCTCTTGTTCTGACATGGTCTTATCCTGTTGCAGCTAGGCGGGTTTCATGGAATTTTCGCGCACCGCCTTCGCGCTCAATAACTGCATCAACATCAAGAATTAATGCAATCCGGCCGTCGCCGAGGATCGTCGCGGCCGCGACGCTCGACACATTGCCGTAATTTTCTTCAAGGCTCTTAATGACGACCTGGCGCTGGTCTTGAATCATGTCGACAATTAATGCAGCGCGCGCGCCATCTTCCGTTTCAACCGAAAGCACTACGCCGCGCAACGGGTCAGCGGGCTCGCTACGATATCCCATCGACATCCCGACATCGATCATCGGAATGAAATCGCCTCGAATGGAAATGACTTGCGCGCCGGAGCCCAACTCATGGAGGTCCTCCGCGCCCGGTTTCAGCGTTTCAACAATCGCAGTAAGCGGAACCACCAATGTCTGATCAGCCACTTCGATAACCATGCCGTCGAGAATGGCGAGCGTCAGCGGCAGGCTTATGGAGAATGTCGAGCCCTTGCCGGGTAGCGATGAGATCGAAATTTTCCCGCCGACGGCCTGGATGGCGCGTTTGACAACGTCCATGCCGACGCCGCGGCCGGAAAGGTTGGACACTTCGCTCACCGTCGAAAAGCCCGGCATAAAGAGCAAATTGTCAATCTCGCTTTCAGACAGTTGATCGGTCTCGGCGATAAGGCCTTTTTCGATCGCAATATTCCTGACGCGCTCGCGATTGATGCCCGCGCCATCATCGGAAACCTCAATTATAACACGCCCGGAGCGGTGCGCCGCGGTGAGCGACACGGTGCCCTCTGCCGACTTTCCGTTGGCGCGGCGCGTCTCCGGCGTTTCAAGCCCGTGATCGACAGCATTGCGGATCATATGCGTCAGTGGATCCGCGAGACGTTCAATCACCGTCTTGTCGACCTCGGTCGCCTCGCCTGCCGTCACGAGACGCACAGACTTCTTAGTTGCGTCGCCCGCCTCGCGCACAATCCGCGACATTCTCTGGAACAGCGCTTTGACAGGTTGGGCGCGGATCGCCATCACGCTTTCCTGGATCTCACGCGTCAATTGTTTTAGCTCTTCAAGCCCTGATTCAACC
>Ga0209633_10002817_pt1 | contig 16472 bp, 15 predicted proteins | sample Cruoilmetagenom1_FD_187290 | JGI IMG/M metagenome (GOLD analysis project Ga0209633, IMG submission 187290) | Oil polluted marine microbial communities from Coal Oil Point, Santa Barbara, California, USA - Sample 1 (SPAdes) (version 2) | ecosystem: Environmental > Aquatic > Marine > Oil seeps ... | reverse complement strand
TGAGGAATACCAGTAACTGTAAAAGCTATAGACCTAAAATTTTTTTTGTTTGATCGGATTTGAAAAAACCTTTAAAGGTAAGCGAAAACAGAAATAGTACTGCGAAATTTAAAAAAGGTAATGCTCCAAGAATAAATAAACTGAATAATAAAACCTTTGAAAGAAGTATCAAGGAAAACATCAGTTCAAGTAGAACTGTTATACAAAAGACATTTAATAACGTATTTAATTCGTAAAGATAAGGATAAATAAAGACGTTTATTTTACTATTTCTTAAGTCTGCCATGTTCAAATATAAGGATTTTAGTTTTAAAATCTTAGAACTCACTCGTAAAATGCAGTTTTACGCTTGGGTATTTTTGTTGTGTCATTTGTATGGTAAAAGCTGAATCTGCTAAAAACACCAATCTATTAAGTTTGTCTTTTGCTAAATAGCGTTGTTTTACACGTTTAAATTCAGCAAATTCTTCATTTTTTGTATCTTCAGGGTCTACCCAACATACCTTATGCATGGGTAAATTTTCATAGCTACATTTAGCACCATATTCATGTTCTAATCTGTATTGGATAACTTCGTATTGTAAAGCTCCAACCGTACCAATTATTTTTCTTCCGTTTAATTCTAAGGTAAATAGCTGTGCTACACCTTCATCCATTAACTGATCTAAACCTTTGTATAACTGTTTGGATTTCATAGGATCAGCATTGTTTACATAACGGAAATGTTCAGGTGAAAAACTAGGTATTCCTTTAAAGTTTAAAATTTCACCTTCGGTTAAGGTATCTCCAATTTTAAAATTTCCAGTATCGTGTAGACCGACAATATCACCAGGGAAAGATTCATCTACAATTTCCTTCTTTTCAGCAAAAAATGCATTCGGACTCGAAAATTTCATTTTTTTATTGTTGCGAACATGCAAATAGGGTGCATTACGCTTAAATGTACCTGAAACTATTTTTATAAATGCCAATCGGTCTCTGTGTTTCGGATCCATATTGGCGTGGATTTTAAATACAAATCCTGTCAGTTTTTCTTCTTTAGAGTCAATTAAACGTTCTTCAGCCATTTTTGGTTGAGGTGGTGGGGCAATTTCAATAAAACAGTCTAATAACTCTTTTACGCCAAAATTATTTAAGGCAGAGCCAAAAAAGACAGGTTGTAAATCCCCTTTTTGATATTCGTCTTTATTAAATTTAGGATAGACTTCATCAACCAATTCTAATTCCTCTCGTAAAGTACTGGCGGCTGTTTCACCAATAATTTCATCCAATTCAGGATTAGAAATATCGTCAAATTCAACGCCTTCAGAAATAGCTTGTTTATTATCAGGAGAAAAGAGATTCAGTTTTTTATCCCAAATATTATAAATACCTTTAAAGTCATAACCCATTCCGATAGGAAAACTCAAAGGTGTAACACGTAAACCTAGTTTCTGTTCAACTTCATCTAATAAGTCAAATGCATCTTTACCTTCTCTATCTAATTTATTAATAAATACAATGATAGGTATTTTACGCATTCTACATACTTCTACCAATTTCTCCGTTTGCTCTTCTACACCTTTGGCAACATCTATCACAACAATAACACTATCAACAGCGGTCAGGGTTCTAAAGGTGTCTTCGGCAAAATCTTTATGCCCAGGAGTATCTAAAATATTGATTTTTTTATCCTTATAAATAAAAGCAAGAACAGAAGTAGCAACAGAAATACCACGTTGGCGTTCAATTTCCATAAAATCGGAAGTTGCTCCCTTTTTTACTTTATTATTTTTAACCGCTCCCGCTTCTTGGATTGCACCACCAAATAATAATAATTTTTCTGTTAAAGTAGTTTTACCGGCATCAGGATGTGAAATAATACCAAAGGTACGTCTGCGTTGTATTTCTTCTAAAAAGGACATGAATTGTAATGAAATTTATGAATGCAAATATACATTATCCATTGATATACTCAATACATAAAAATAAGTATTCGCAATTTGAAATGGAGTAAAATTTATTTTGTTACGGTGATATATACCTCAGCCTTTGCTTGTCCTTCATAGCCTAAAATCACTTCTACATATTCATCGTATTTGTACATTAATTTTAGTGTGTTATCAGTAAAATCAATTATAGTATAATTAATTGACACACCGTCAGAGGTAATTGTGACAATATTATTGTTGATAGACCAATCTCCAGTTAATTTTACACTTTCTTGACTATCTTGAGTATCTGAAAAAGTTAAATAGGTAAGTGTAGTAACATTGGTAAAAGTTCCTGTAGAAATCGCTTTATTTGGGTTTTGACTAAATTTTGCTTTGGCATTGCTAAAATTTTCACCTACACTTTTAAATTTTGCTGTCACGTTTGCTCCTTTGACTTTTGTTTTTACTTCACCGTTTTTGGTGTAAAATTCAGTAACTGTCCATTCACCTTCAATGTCATCTGAAGTTACAGTTCCAGAAAACACTCCAGGTATGCTGTCGTCATTTGTGGTGCAAGAAAAAAATAGGATGCTCGTTATTAAAATTACTAATTTGTTCTTCATTTTTTATTTTCTTTAATCCATTCTTTTTTTAATAGCAATTGCTCAATATGAGCATAATGATGTTGAGAATGCCAAGCATATATTCCGATATTTTCAGCTAATGAAACTTCTTCATTACCATCAGGATGGATGAATACTAGTTTTAACTCATCAGTTGTTAATTCTTTTAATAGATAAACCCATTTGGCATGTAAAGCAGTTATTGTATTTAAAGAAAGTAGGATAGGAGCTAATTTGCTATCATGTAATTCGGCCCAACGGTCTTCAAAGTAAGCTTTAATTATAGGTTTATCCTCTGTTAAAGTCCATTTAAAACGTGTGTAACTGTTGTGATGGCTATCAGCAATATGATGTGTCACTTGTCTGATTGTCCATCCTTCAGGGCGATAAGGAGTGTCTAATTGTTCATCCGTTAAATCCTTAACTAAAGCAATTAACTGTTGCGGAAAGTATTCTAAAACAGAAATCCATTTTTCAATATGAGTAGCGGTAATTGTTGTAGGACAATTAAATTTACCTATTGGATATTTTAAAAACTCTAACGTACGTGAATCCAAATTAATATTTTTGATTTTATTATTTAGTTAAAAGTTAAAACCTTGTAATTTGATTGCAGGTATATTAATTTCTATAGACTTTTAACAACCTTTTGTCATTTCGAAATGAGCTTTTTTAAGCGATTGAGAAATCTCAAAAAGAGATTCCTCTTCGTGTCTCATTCGAAATGACAAACTATTCTTTTGTTTAGAACTATGGACTTCTTGTCTATAGTAGTTTATTTTTGTAAATCAGGAATAGTTACCATTTCATCAACATCTTCAGTATAGTCAACACCATCAATTCTAAAACCAAAAAGATTAAAGAATTCATCAGAATAGCCTTTTAAATCTCCAATTTTAGCTAATGTCTCTGTGTTGGCTTGTGCCCACAATTCTTTTACTTGTGCTTGAACATCTTCTCTCATTTCCAAATCATCTACACGTATTCTACCTTGTTCGTCTGTAATTGTATTTTCTGCATACAATCTATCTTTATACAAGCGTTGAATTTGCTCAATACATCCTTCATGGATGCCTTCTTTTTTCATTATTTTATAAAGCAATGAAATGTATAGAGGAATTACAGGAATTGCTGAACTAGCTTGAGTTACCAATGCTTTGTTGACAGAAACATAAGCTTTGCCGTTAATTTCTTTTAAGATATCTGTAATTGTAAAAGCAGTAGCTTCTAAATGATCTTTAGCACGACCAATAGTACCTTTTCTATAAACCGCTTCTGTGAGTGAAGGGCCAATATAGGAGTAAGCCACAGTCATAAATTCATCAGATAGCAAATCTTGTTTTTTTAAGGCTTCAATCCATAATTGCCAATCTTCACCACCCATCACTTTAACTGTATTATCAATTTCTTCTGGTGTACAAGGATCAATTGAGATGTCTTTTACAATTCCAGTATGGAAATCAACTGTTTTGTTTGTGTAAGTTTTACCAATGGGTTTTAGTACAGATCTGTGTGTAATTCCTGTTTTAGGATCTAACCGAACAGGGGAGGCAAGACTGTAGATGACCAAGTCAATTTTACCTAAATCATCTTTAATTAATTGTAATGTTTTTTCTTTAATTTCATCAGAAAAGGCATCACCATTAAAACTTTTGGCATATAAACCGGCTCTGTGAGCTTCTTTTTCAAAAGCAACACTATTATACCATCCTGCAGTGGCAGGTTTTCCTTCTTCAGGTGGTTTTTCAAAGAAAACACCAATTGTTGATGCATTTGAACCAAAGGCACTCGTGATTCTTGAAGCCAAACCGAACCCAGTTGAAGCACCAATGACTAAGACCTTTTTAGGACCGTCAATAGAGCCTTTAGACTTAATATATTCAATTTGATTGGATACATTTTTAGCACAACCTTTTGGGTGAGATGTTAAACATATAAATCCGCGTGTTCTAGGTTCTATAATCATTGTTTGTTTTCTGGTATTTGAAAATTGTTAGTTTTATACCAACAAAGTTAGTATTTTAAAATTATATGGTCAAGTATAAAAAAAATGCTCCATAATACGGAGCATTTTGTTTCATTTAATTGATGAGATTATTTTATATTCACTAGTTCAACATCAAAAATTAAAGGAGTGTTTGGAGGAATAACACCACCAGCACCTCTAGCTCCATAAGCCAATTCTGAAGGAATAACCATACGTGCTTTATCGCCAACGTTCAATAATAAAATACCTTCATCCCAACCAGAAATTACTTGACCAACACCTACTGCAAATTCTAGAGGTTGTTTACGTTTGTAAGAAGAGTCAAACACAGTGCCATCAAATAATTGTCCTTTATAGTGCACAGAGACCATATCTCCTTTATTTGCTTTTTTACCGTTTCCTTCTTGAATAATTTGATATCTGAGTCCGCTTTCTGTTTTAATAAATCCTGCAGAAGCATCATCAAGGATACTTTCTTGTTTTTGTTTTGCTTCAGCTTCACGTTTTTCTCTTGCACCTTCAAATGTTCTAAACGCTTCTATAGCATTGAAATTTTCAGCGGCATTACCTACTCTTAGTATTTCCACGCTATTTATTATATCATCTTGTTGAATTTGATTAACAATATCTTGACCCTCAATTACATTTCCAAAAACTGTATGCTTATTATCAAGCCATGGAGTTGCAATATGCGTAATAAAGAATTGACTGCCATTGGTAGCAGGACCAGAATTTGCCATAGATAAGACTCCTGGTTTATCATGTTTTAAATCGTCATGAAATTCATCTTCAAAGCTATAACCAGGATTACCAGTACCAGTACCTTGTGGACAACCTCCTTGAATCATAAAATCTGGTATAACTCTATGAAACTTTAATCCGTTATAATAGGGTGTGCCTTGTGGCAACACTTTATTTTCTAGTTTCCCTTCTGCCAAAGCGACAAAATTACCCACAGTACCTGGGGTTTTGTCAAATGTTAAGCTAACTAAAATATCACCTTTTGTGGTGTTAAATTTCGCGTATAATCCGTCTGTCATTTTTTTATTTTTTTATGAGGTGCAAATATACTCATTGCTTTTAGCTTTTTGGAAATTTTTGACAAATTTAATCAAAATAATTCCTCTAGGCTCTGCCTCGAGCCTGCCAGCCGCAGGCAGGGTTCGTTTCAAGAAATTATTTATTTATCAAGGTAGTGTTTTAAGTCTAACTCAGATTAATAACTAGATGTTTTGAGTTGAAATACTTTATAAAAGGAATTATCTCAATATTGGCTTGCTGTCATTTTCTTGATTTATCTAACAGATAAAAATCGGCCAATACCATTGCCGTAAGTGCTTCAACAATAGGTACAGCTCTTGGTACAACACAAGGGTCATGTCTGCCCTTACCTTGAACGCTTATAGCATTACCATCTGTATCTATTGTATCGTATTTTTGTAATAGTGTAGCTACAGGCTTAAAAGCCACTTTAAAATAAATATCCATTCCGTTTGAAATACCGCCTTGAATACCACCAGAAAGATTTGTTTTGGTAGATCCATCAGTATTAAAAGCATCATTATGTTCAGACCCTTTTAATTTCACACCATCAAAACCACTACCATACTCAAAACCTTTTACGGCATTTATTGATAGCATGGCTTGCCCTAGTCTTGCATGTAATTTATCAAAAATAGGTTCACCAAATCCGATAGGCATATTTTGAACAACACAAGTAATGGTGCCACCAATAGTATCGCCTTGTTTTTTTATATGTTGGATATACTCAATCATTTTTCCTGCCAATTCGGTATCAGGACAACGCACAGCATTAGATTCTGTTTTAGAAAAATCTAAATCTTGATATGATTTTTGCAATGTAATATCACCAACTGAAGAAGTGAAAGCATTTATTTTAATAGTATTTAATAATTGTTTGGCTATAGCACCAGCAACAATCCAATTTGCAGTTTCACGTGCAGACGAGCGACCACCACCTCTATAATCACGAATTCCGTATTTTTTAGTATACGTAAAATCTGCATGAGAAGGTCTAAAGGTCTCTTTAATATCAGAATAATCTTTTGACTTTTGATTGGTGTTTTTAATGATAAAACCAATAGATGTTCCTGTCGTTTTCCCTTCAAAAATTCCTGATAAAAATTCAACTTGATCAGGTTCTTTACGCTGTGTAACAATAGCTGATTGTCCAGGTTTACGTCTATCTAATTCATATTGAATAGCGTCAAAATCTAATGTTACACCTGCAGGAAAGCCATCAATGATACCACCAATTGCGGTACCATGCGATTCTCCAAAAGTAGTCAGTTTAAATAATTTTCCGATAGAATTGCTCATTAGACAAAAATAGTAAAGATTTTATACTCTAGCTTATTAATACTGAGAAATAAACTGCAAAAAAATTTTTAAGAGACAATGGAACTGTAATAAATTTTAGGTTTTAAAAAAGATTAAAATAATCGTATTTTTATTTCAACTAATTAAAAAAGCTTTCTATATTTGCAACCGCTAAGGAGAAATGGCAGAGTGGTCGAATGCGGCAGTCTTGAAAACTGTTGAGGGTCACACCTCCGGGGGTTCGAATCCCTCTTTCTCCGCAAAAGGAAACCCACAACGAAAGTTGTGGGTTTTTTGTTTTCACGAACAAGCCAAGTTTGCTTGAGCTTGGGAGTGGAAACAAAAAACTAACCACGTCATTTGACGTGGTTGAGGTTTCTATGCTTGCTCAGGACTTCATGTTTGGGATCACGGCAAGTAATCCCTCTTTCTCCGCAATCAAGCATAACTTTAAAACAGCTTGAAGTTAAAATCTCACCAAGTTTACTTGAGTGGGATTTTTACTTTTAAGGTGGCAATCTTTGAAAAAGATTAAAAAACTACTTCAGCTTTTAATTTGAATCAACAATTTTAATTTAAGATGTAGTTCATTGTTTATTAGTAGCCATAATTATACTAAATAATTTTTTTTCACGTTTTTAAAAAGTGCACCCCTAAAAGATTAATAAATAATTCGGTTGAATATAGTATATATGGGGACAATTTCTAAAAAATCATTTTATATATTTTTTATTTCCCTCTTACTTTTTGTGAATTATATATCTCATAGCCAATTCTATCACGGAATAGAAGTTGGCATAAATATGACCAATGCAAATTTCGAGGTAAATGAATCTGCAGAACCAAGCAGTGCTCTAGGTTTCCAATTAGGTTATTTAGCAGAACGTGAACTTACGGATAATATATATATACGATTAGGAGTTAACTTTACTAGAAGAGAGTTTAAGGCGATAAGTAGAAGAGGAATTAATACTTCGAATGAAAAATGGGGAATTGATGCCATTGAAATACCTGTTAACCTTGGGTATTATTTAAATTGGAATAATAGAAATTTTCAATTTTTTGTAGATGCAGGTATAAATTTAGGATTCAATAACAGAGCCATAACAAAGAACGAAAATGAAACTATAAGATTGGATATTGGTAATGAGGCAGATATAAAACGAATAGCTATAGGTGCAAATGCAGGTTTAGGTTTATTAATCAAAAAGAGGATTAAAGTTAGACTAAATTATTATAATAGTTTATCTAATATTATGAATACTGAAGGAGATATCTGGAAGAATAAAACTTTTGGTATTTCGCTTAGCTATTTTTTAAGAGACAAAATAGTGTATTAAAGATAAGAAGTCAAAATTGTTTTGGACAATTCTAGATGACGGTAAATACTATACATGGTTATTTATCCGTTATTAACAAGGTAAAATATAAATATATGAATACTAGTTACTTGTCGTGTAATTTATCCCCATTGACAGTTTTTGTTCCAAATTCAGAGAACCCTTGGGATGCTATAAAGGTTAGACACTTACATAACCGATTAGGTTTTGGTATTGAAACTTCTCAAATAGCCAATGCTTTAAGTAAAAGTCCTGAAGCTTATGTTGATGAATTAATTACTGCCGTTATAAATTTACCCCCAACGACCATTCCGGTATGGGCACCATTAGACCCAACAGAATATACTGCGAATGGATATACTTATGGTGAAGATGAAAATTATGAACTTGTAGAAGAAACACAATACACATTTATTAAAGAATTAATTAATAATGGTTTACGCGGACGGTTAATATTGTTCTGGCACAATCATTTAGTTACTGAAGCTTATGAATATGAGTTTGCTGGATATGCATTTAGGTACTTTTTAACATTGCAAAAAAATTGCTTAGGTAATTTTAAAACTTTTATAAGTGATATTGGTAAAGATGAAGCCATGTTAAGGTTTTTAAATGGTTTTGAAAATACTGCAGGAAGCCCAAATGAGAATTATGCTAGAGAATTATATGAGCTTTTTGCACTTGGTGAAGGTAATGGATATACTGAAGATGATATCACAGAAACTTCACGTGCCTTAACGGGATATAATGAATATGCTAATGGCGATAATTCTAGTATTCTTTTTAATGAAACAACATTTGATACTGATGATAAAACCATTTTTGGACAAACTGGTAATTGGGGTTATGATGATGTAATAACTATTTTATTTGATCAAAAAGCTGAATTGATAGCAAGATTTATTTGTGAAAAGATATATTTTAATTTTGTTAGTCCTGAGATTGATGACGAAATTCATCAAAATATTATCAATCCACTTGCAACTATTTTTATAGCTAATAATTTTGAGTTGGCTCCGGTATTTAGAACCTTATTTAAAAGTGAACATTTTTTTGATAGCAAAGCTAGAAATGTTATTGTTAAGAGTCCACTTGATTTGATCATTCAGTTTATGACTACAACTGGATTCAATTTTGGGGATTTTGAACTCAATAAAGAATCAATAAAATATACAGCCGTACTTTTTGGACAAGACATACTAAACCCACCAACGGTTGAAGGATGGAAAGGAAATAGAGATTGGATAAACTCTGGCACAATTACCTTTAGAGCTGCATATTTATGTAAAGACATGTTAGATTGGGCGTGGGAACAAAATCAAGAGCAATTCAGGCAATTTGCTATAACTATATCAGGAAATAGTAATGATGCTGATGTTGTATCTAAAGATATTTTTGAAGCTTTAATGGTAGAAGTACCCTACACATTAGATGATTTTGAGACAGGTATTGATATATTTAAAAGTAGAGTACCCTCCAATTATTTTGAGCAAAACACATGGACATTAGGTTTTGAAACGGCACACCTACAAGTACGTGATCTTATTGAATATATAGTCTCTCTACCAGATTATCAACTTAAATAAAAGTATATGGGCATTATAAAAAACGTACATACAAATTGTAATACTGAAGATCATAAAAAATGGAATAGACGTTCTTTTTTACAGACTTTAGGTCTAGGAGGTGCAGGAGCTACATTAATGATGAACGGAATTCCTATGGCATATGGGCAACCAACACCTTTATCTAATGCTTTAGCCAGTGCAGATTCTGGTAGGGTTTTATTGATTGTAAGGTTGCAGGGAGGTAATGATGGTTTGAATACAATTGTACCCATCTATGATTACGACACCTATGCAAATGCTAGACCTACATTAAGACATGAATTAGCTGATTTACATAAGCTCTCACATGATTTTGGTGTACCAAAGTATATGCAGAAAGCTATCGAACCCATTTGGGAAGGTGGGTGTATGAGAGTAGTACATGGAACCGGCTACGAAGATCAAAATTTATCTCATTTTACAGGTACAGACAATCTATCTAAAGGTACTGATGACGAGTTGGTTGAAACGGGTGTTTATGGCCGTTATTTTGATAGTATTTATCCTGATTACTTACTCAATTTACCAGATGCACCTCCAGCTGTACAAATTGGAGGAGTAGGTGATATTATTTTTACTGGTTCAGAAAATAATTTTGCATTTACAGTTGCGAATACTAGACAGTTAGAAAAAATTGTTTCAAGTGGAAATTTATATAATGTAGCTGATATACCAGATTGTACTAAAGGGTCACAATTAAAATATGTTCGTGGTGTACTCAACACTACCTTAAAATATTCAGAAGTTATTAAAGATGCTGCTGCTTCACAAACAAATACAGTAGAGTTTCCTGATACTAAGTTAGGGCGTGCCTTGTCTATTATTTCAAAAACTGTTAAAGCGAAGATGGGTACTTGTGTGTACATGGTTAATCTTAACGGATTTGATACTCATGCAAATCAACCAAAAAAGCATCAAGAACTATTGACTAATATTTCAGAATCAATAGCTGCATTTTACCAAGATCTTGAACCAAGTGGAAGAGATAAAGATGTATTGACTATGACATTTTCTGAATTTGGAAGAAGAGTACGCGAAAATGGATCAAATGGTACAGATCATGGGGCTGCCGCACCTATGATGCTTTTTGGACCAGCACTAAATGGAAGCGGATTTATTGGAGAGCATCCTAGTCTGTCAAATTTAACCAGAGGGGGAAACCTAAAGTATACACAAGACTTTATCAATGTTTATGGCACCATTATGCAAGAATGGTTATGTATTGATTCAAGTATAATCAATCAATCTATACCAAGACCATATACAGCATTAGATTTAGGTTTTTCTTGTTCAAGTACGGTTACAAACCATGATTATATTATTAGAGAAAACTTTGAGCACATTCCTATTTATGATCAAGATAAAGTTTCAATTAGGATTGATAATAATTTTAAAGACAATTATAAAGTATCTCTTTATAATATTTTAGGGCAGCATATAGGTGATGTATATAATGATATCTTAGAACCAGGACAACATGATATTAGTATCTCAGATAAATTCCCTCAATTAACTAAAGGAGTCTATATATACAATATAAATAAGAACAATAAAAACTATAGCAAGAAGATAATTATTAGCAGTTAACATTTTATGAGAAATGCTATTTTGTCAATTAAAGAATGCGTATAGTTTTTTAGGATTATCAAAAAATAATTTTTGATAATGTTCTTCTAGTCCTTTAGATTTTAAAAAACTTGGAATGGTATCAATAAGATAAGTCAACCCTGGATTACCTCCATAACTTTTCCAATAGGCATTCTTTGCCATATCCATACCTAAAGTAATTTGATTTGGATAATCGTTTAATAATTCTTCTAAAAAGTAAAGTGTCCAATTTTTGTCCTCTTTTTTCCAACGGAAGGCACTGTCGTATTCTATTTTCACACCTGTGTCTAGAACTCTTTTTTGATAATCTAAATCTTTGTTTCTATCAACATGAGATAAAACAACATGCTCTAATTTCGCCCCTAATTTTTTAAATAATAGTGCTTGTTCTAAAGCTTGGTTTCCGAAATTAGTATGGGTTAAAATCGGAGCTCCAGTTGCCAAATGTGCATTGACTACGGCATGAAAGATTTTTTCTTGGTGTTTGGTAAAAGATTCGTTTCCAGTAGCTAATTTTATCAGACCTGCTTTATGTGTCGTTCGTTGTACAATTGGAGCCGCATAATCGAATTTATCAATACCTTTTTCTATATCAGCAATGAAAAGCTCGGTTAGCTGATCTTCTGTGTAGTTATATCTCCAATGGTTTTCAGGATAATATATTTCTAAATGAATTCCTGTAGGTACAATAATATTAACCTTACTTTTTTGACTAACCTCAGCAGATAATTGTGGGTTTCTACCACAATTTGCAGGCATAGTATCAACAACTGTCCGTCCTCCAACACTATAAAAGCGGTTAAGTTCTTCTGTTACTTTTTTACTATCATTCAATAAAAATTCTGGATGGCCTGCAGTAACATAACAATCATCTATAATAATATGCTCATGAGAATAGGTTAAGCCCATTTCTGATGCTGGTTTGTCACCCAATATGGTTCTAAAAAAAGGTTCTTTCATTTTATAATTATTTGTACACTGAGATTCGCAGAGAAACACTGAGATTCACGGAGTGTTTTACTGAACACTGCCAATTGAATACTGCCTACTTATTATTACTCCATCCATTGCGTGAAATATCTGCCATTATATCTGGTTGTTCTAGTATTGCTCCTTGTTTTATTAAGGTATCTTGTAATTTGTTAATATCTATATTATTAGCTTCACAATCGGTATTTAAAGATTGTATCGCTGCAAAGCCTGCTGCTTGTCCCATACTCATGGTTTGTGCCATAGACCTACAGGATGCATGTGCATCATGTGTGGCAGAAAAACAACGTCCTGCTACCCAAATGTTTTTGCTGTTTTTCGGAACTAATGTTCTATAAGGCACACCGTAAGTCCCTCCATTTGGTACGTACTGCCAGAAGGTTTCTGACTTTCCATTAGCTGATTTTCGATGATCTTCAATAGGTGCTCCACATAAAAAAATTTGATCTTTAAATTGTTTTGCTGTCATGCAATCTTCTTTTGTTAATCTGTACTCTCCATATACACGACGTGTTTCACGAACACCAATTTGGTTTGAAAGGCCAATGATTTTTGAATCTTGATAACCTGGAATTTCTGCTCTAAAAAAGTCTTCAAAAATAAAAGATTGTCGTCTTCCTTCAATCTCAGCTTTAGTAATCCCTTCAGGATCTAATGGGTCAAAATCAACCACTTTAACCGCCACAGTTGAAATACATTTTGGTTGACACATTTCGTGTGCTGAACCTTCTTTTCTTGGGAGTGGATGTTTGTCAGAAACATAAGCATCACTCATTTTTTGTTTGAGCATTTTTTTACCTCCTGCAGCTTCAAATTCAGCTAAATCTACATTTGCCATTCTAAAAGTTGTGGTCATACTTTGTGCAGCTTCTTTTTCTCCTGCTTTTTCATAAGCAATATCTGCTAAATGACAATAATCGGCATCACCTGAGGCATCAATAATCCGTTTTGCGGTGATAGAGAAAAAACCAATCCCTTTATGGAATAAAATACAAGTAGATTGTTCTCCTTTATTTTCTACACCAACCAAAGTGGAATGATAGAGTATTTGAATTCCGTTAGAAACCAATAATTGATCCCAGACTTCTTTTAACTTTTCAGGATTATAATTTACGCCTGTTCCTGCTCCGTAGGTATTAGGTCTTAAAAAAATATTACCTGATTTATGTAATTCGTTTACCACTAAATCAGGTAAGCCTCCTACAATTTTTTTTGGGGTATCAGATGGTGTAAAAAAACCATAAAATGTATCTAACATTTGCGTAGAACTCCCTCCTGGGAAACCATAACGTTCTACAATAGTGACTTTATATTTTCCTTGACTAGCTGCTATTGCTGCCATTGCACCTGCCGTACCGCTACCTATGACTAGAATATCTGTTTTGAATGCTTTTTGTATTGTAGTTTGGAATTTCATTTTTTATTATTTCGCAAATTATATCTTTTTTTTTTGCCACTAATTCACTAATTTTTATTTGTCAATCTTTGTTTTTTTGTCGCTCCTAAAGTTTAGTAACACTAATTTTAGTGTTACTAATCCTTAGCTTATCAATTGCCACTAATGCACTAATTTTTTTCTAATTATTAAAGTACAATTCTTTTTGATTTTAGGCTTAACTCCCCAAAGTTGACAATCAATGCTAATTTATTATCAGAAACTTTAAGGTAGTTAATTGCTTGTGCTACAAATTCATCAGCAATACTAGAAACAGCTTTTACTTCCAAAATTATCCTATCAAAAACAACAAAGTCTGCATAAAATTTATGTGGTAAAATAATACCTTCGTAATTAACAACATATTTCTTTTCTCGTTCAAAAGGAATTCCTGCTTTCTTAAATTCATATTCTAAAGCATCTTTATATACTATTTCTAAAAATCCTGCTCCTAAATTGGAATGAACCTTCATACATTTTCCTATTATAGAATAACTCTCTTCTTTATATATTAATTCGCTCATAAATATTATTTAATTAGTGAATTCGTGGCTATCTGCCTATATTTTCATAAAGCTTTGCCATTAAATGAGCATGTTCATCATATGCACCTTCAAACAATTCAACTGCACGTTCATCTCCAATAATTTTCCCACTACTTAATACTTTAGGTGTTTTTCCATTTTGTACTAAAATATTAGCTATTTCAGCTTTTAGCGTATTTATAATAAGTACACCTCCTAATGTTGATCCTGGAGCAACAGGCGTGTCTAATCCGTCAACCATGATCATCGCATCTCCTAAAGGAGCTCCGGTATCTAAAACATAATCAGCAAAATCGGTTAATTTTTTACCCTCTTTATGTTTAGAGGTGCTACCTTCTAGATGTAGACGACTTACTAATGCGACTACTTTTACATTTAGTTTTTGCAATTCTTCTGCTATTTCAATCGGTACAACATTACATCCGCTTGATGAGATAATCAAAGCAGTATCTTGTGCTATGATATCAAAATTTCGTAAAATTCTTCCTGCAAAATTGGGTACATTTTCTAAGAACATCGCTTGTCGTTGTCCGTTAGCACCAGTAACCATCTGATGACTAGATAAGGAATGCTCTACAATAGGATTGAAGCCTGGAAAAGAGCCATATCTCGGCCACATTTCTTCTACCATCATTCTACTATGACCAGATCCGAAGAGGTGCACCATACGTCCGTTTAAAATAGATTTTGCAAAGAGTTGTGCGACTTCTTGAATTTTAGCTTCTTGTTTTTCTACTACTGCAATAATTTCTTTTCCTTTTTGTAAATACTGTTTTGTATAGCTCATTTATATTATTTAGTTTGTTTTTTGTTTTGCAAAAAATGCAGCACCAACGGCACCAGCAAAATTTCCATATTGTGCTTTTATAATTTTTGTTTGATGATTGTCAGGTCTCCATTCGTATAAAGACATAAATTCTTTAAGTGGATTGAATAAGTCGTCATCCGCTTCAGCGATACCACCTCCAATAATAATTAATTCGGGAGAAAGAGTATTGATTAATGAACCTAAAGCTGTTGCTAATTTCTGTATAGAGGATAGCCACCAATAGCTAGCTAAAGGGTCGTTATTTTTATAGGCAGCAACTAAATTTTTGGTGGTTTTAAATTTACCATTGGTTCGTTCTTCAACTGAAAAATTACCAATAGCATATTCTAGACTTCCTACCATATTTGTCATGGTTGTTGCTCCCATATGATCTACTGTTATATGCCCTAAATGACCAGCTCTTTGAATACAACCTTGAAATAGCTGTCCGTTAATGATAACCGCCCCACCAACACCTGTACCGAGTGTAAGTAATATCATATGTTGAATCTCATTTTTATAAAAAGTTTCGTATTCGGCAAGACAGGCTGAATGAGCATCGTTAATTACACTAACACTTCTATTGAGATGAGTAGACCAGTTAAATCCCTCCAAACCTCTTAATCTATCAGGCATAGTTAGTATTTGTTCATTTTCTTGATCTACTAGTCCTGGAGCAGAAATGCCACATTTCAGTAAATTGGCATTGCCATTGGCAAATTTTTGAGTTTTATTATTAATTAAGTTAATAATATTTTGCTTCCATTTTTCTGGATTGGCTGATGAATCTTCTGTAGGGATACTATCTTTATCTATTATTTCTCCTTTTTCACTCAAAACAACAGCTTTGATATTGGTACCTCCAACGTCTATGCCTAAATATTTTGTTTTCATTTCTTCTTCTTTTAATAACTTTTGATTTTATAAAAAAGTTCTCGATACATTCCGCTTAAAAAAGCGAAACACTCGAACTGACTTCGTTTTACTTCAAAAGTGTTAATGTCCATTTTGATTACTAACTGAACACTGAATACTGCCAACTGTAAACTAATATTGTCCCTCACTAATAGTCCATCCACCATCTACAGCCAATACTTGACCTGTAGTAAATTTTGAGTTAGGTGATAAAAACATCAATACAGCATCATTAATATCTTCAGATTGTCCTGATCGTCCGCCATCAAGAGGTTGTTTTGTTTTAAGAAAAGCTTGAATTTCATCATCTTCAACTGCTCGTTTTGCCATTGGTGTTGCAAACAAACTTGGTGCAATTACA
>Ga0209633_10002816_pt1 | contig 16473 bp, 20 predicted proteins | sample Cruoilmetagenom1_FD_187290 | JGI IMG/M metagenome (GOLD analysis project Ga0209633, IMG submission 187290) | Oil polluted marine microbial communities from Coal Oil Point, Santa Barbara, California, USA - Sample 1 (SPAdes) (version 2) | ecosystem: Environmental > Aquatic > Marine > Oil seeps ... | reverse complement strand
TGACCCTGACCGTCGCCCGATCCCGATCCCTGACCCAGGCCACGACCAGATCCCGATCCCTGACCCAGGCCTCTCTCAAAACTTTTTCCTGACTTTTTCATATCTCCTGAAATAAATCATGCTACTTCTCACTGATGTTGGAAAGCCTATCTTCAAGTGCAGACAGCTGGTCTTTGAGAATCCTGATATCATTTTCAACCAATGTCTTTTCGGATACATCAGAAATATTTTCGGGATTGTAACTTCCGTAGCCACCCCTGAATCCCAAACCGGCACCCCGGCCATAACCCGGGCCACCTTGGAATCGCCTTCCATATCTCCCACCCCAATTCGAAAATGAATTCATATAACCGGGATGATCATTGCCTGTGCAATAACCCATCCCTCTTCCTGATTTAGGCCCATCGCCCGATGGACCCATTCTGTCACCTCTTGGCATAATTACCTCCTATTTTTAATTATTAAATACAACATTTACCATGACCAAAACTCCCGGCCATATTTATAATTTTTTTAGAATGACATGACGGACATTCTGTAATAGGTTTTTCAAAATTTGTTTTAAACATATGCCCACAGTCCCTGCATTGAATAATATTAACCCTGAAATGAATAGCGCCTCCTCCAATGGTTAGGGCCCTCCCCAGAATAATAAAATCAGCGATCTTTTTCCTTGCTTTTCCAATCAAACGAGAAAAAGTAGAACGGGATATTTCCATTTCATTGGCTGCTAATGCGTGTGAATAACCTAATTGATCGGCTAGCCGAAAGGCTTCAAATTCATCAAGTGTCAAAATAATCTGTTCCAGATCATGCCCCCTTACTCCAATTGGTTTGAAATCGGTAAATAGAGGCGGTTCATGTACAATTCTATTAAATTGAGGTCGTGACATACTATATTATTATTACAAATATAATGCACATATGTGCATAAAACAAATTAATTCACCTAATTTTGAATAATAGCTTGATACCATATCAAGATATGAAACTAAAAACAAACTGGTATGTTGATAGAGGTCTTAAAATCAAAAATACACCGGGCAACAGTAACTGGCGCTGATTTAAATTATTCAGGCAGTATAACCATAAATGAAGCCTGGATGCACAAAGCTGATTTAGTTGAATTTGAAAAAGTGCAGGTATTGAATATTAATAATGGTGAACGGTTTGAAACGTATGTGATAAAGGGAGGAAAGGACAGTTCAGAAATCATTTTAAACGGTGCTGCTGCCAGGAAGGTTCAGGTGGGTGACCTTATCATTATTTTATCATATACGTGGATTGATAAAAATGAATCCGATCGGTATAATCCTACTATTATTATTGCAGATGAAGTACAATGAAATAATTTGTGCTTTAAGGTTTTACCCCAATTTGTACCGGGTATCCTCAAATGCGGTTTGAGTCCCAAATACTAAAAGAATATCACCTGTTTTTAAATAACTTTCGCCATGCGGAATATTATAATTACCTCCACGCCTGAGCATCATCAGTATGGCATCTTTATGGAAAGAAATCTCTTTAATTTGTATTCCGTCAATATCATTCTTTGCTATTACGATCTCTTCAACACTGAAATTCTCAAACGATTCAACAAGTGCCTGATTTGTAGTAGGCCGGATAATCAGGTTTTCAATAGCTGTAGCCAGTATCTGTGTAACATCAATGGTTTCGATACCCATCTGTTTATAGCTTTGTTCCAGTGAAAAATGACTAATCCTCGAAATAATTTTTTCATGCTGATACTCATTCTTAAGTATTCGACTGATCTTCAGGTTTGATTCATCATCTCCGGTTTCAATTACAACATAGTTTTCAGGCTTTAGCTCTAGTTTCTGGTATGTATTTCTTTTAAGGCCATTCCCCTGTATAACATTGATTCCCTTATTCTTAATTTCCTGATAACGCATTTTATTCAATTCAATAACAATAGCTTTTTTACCATGAGCATGCAAACGGCGCGCTAATAGGACTGCAGTACTACTACCCCCTATAATAATGGTCTTCTTTCCCTCTGTTAAATGGCCGGGCGAGATCCAGTTGTAGATGATCGGGGAGACAAAACAGGTAATCACTGCCATAATAATAATACTGGCATTTATACCGGGAGTAATAACACCTAACTCAAGTCCAATTGTAGAGGCGGCAATAATCAGGCTTAATCTTGACGAAATCAAAAAGCCACCAGAAACGGCTTTCTTAAAACCAAATAAACGGGACCACAGCAATGAAGGAATTACTTTTATTGCGAAAAGTGCTAGAAGCAGCAATAGCAGGAACCCAATAAGAGTTTTATCAAACTCATTGAGCGCAACAGGGTCAAACCCAACACCTACCATAATAAAAAAGAATGGGATAAAGAAACCATAACCCATACTATCCAATTTAATTAGCATGAGTGATCGTTCGCGGTGTAACATTGAAGATAATACTAATCCGCTTAGAAAAGCACCCAATAAAACGACCTCTTTCCCAATATATTGAGAGATAACTACAAAAATCAGGAGCAACAAAAGAGCTCCTCTGATACGGATCTGAGAAGCAGCCTGTGATAACTGATAACCCAATTTCTTTAATAACTGAATGTTTTTCAGCTTGTTAATGATTTTATAGAAAAGAAAGAAAAGAATAAAAAGAACCAGGATATAAATCAGTTTAAATTGAAAACCGTTTTTTAGTATATGAGCAGTAAAGGTGAATAAAATGATACTCAGGATGTCGGCAACTGCTGCTGCCATAATAACCATCTGGCCAAACCGGCTCCCGGTTTCACCCTTGTCCTTTAGAACGGGCAAAACTATTGCAACCGAAGTGGTAATCAAAATGAGGGAAAAATACCAGATATTTGGGATCTCAATAATCTGTGCAAGCAATAAAGAGACCAGGTACGAGAATAGAACAGCAAGTATAAATTGAGTAATCCCAACCAGTAATGGATTTTTTAGAAACCGTACCCAGGTCAACTTTCTGCGTGGAAATGAGGCAATAATCTGGTCAACATCTATTGCCAGGCCACTTAAAAACATGAGAAAAAGAAAACCAAAAAGGGCCAAAAAATTGAGAATCAGAAAACTTTCTTCACTGAGATCTCCAAACAAGAATTTTCCGGCCAAAAACCCTAAAATGATCTCAATTATTACAATTGGAATTTTTTTTAGTTTTAAAAGCGACAGTAGTATGGGAGCGGCAAAGGCAATAGCTGCCACTACAAAAAGAGGGTAAAAATTATATTGAAATGAGATGCTTAAAAGCATTAGAAAAATGTTTTGGAATTTTGCTATGCTTATATTTCTCAGGACACAGAGATTTAATCTCCGCTATATTCACCGCAATGCATGAGACAGGTCACCCCGAGGTCTTTGAACAATTCTAATTCATTGAATCCATGTAAACCAGCAAAAATTACGTAAAGTAGTACCGTCTTCCGAGGAATTTGATACATACATTTAGCTTCTTTACACGAACGGGATACTTCTATTTCATCAACGACCAAGGTGTGCCAAAAGCTCAATTGAGATCGTGGCTTAATACTTAGTTATTATTACAAATATAATGCACATATGTGCGTTATGCAAATGATTCCGCTTAATCTAATCTATCACTATATGGTAAGCTTCGTTGATTCCTTCAGGGTTCATGTGACAAATGGAACTCAATTCAATAATAAAAAAGGGACGATATTATTGGGATCTATATGTTACAAAAGAAAATACATGCCAATTAATGAAGGTCAAGAATCGTTCGTCATTCGCAAAATAACCGGGGAAAGTCTTTTTTCTAATTAGATTGTTCGTTAATTTTCGAACAACAGAAATGTTCAATTATGGCAAAAGAAATATTGACAAACGATCAGAAGAAGCTGGCCAGATATGCCAAAGCAATGGGACACCCTATTCGGATGTATGTTCTGGAATTGCTATCCAAACAGTCCTGTTGTTATAGTGGCGATCTGACTGAAGATCTGCCCATAGCTAAATCAACCCTGTCTCAGCATTTAAAAGAATTAAAGAATGCTGGACTTATCCAGGGGGAGATAGAATCGCCAAGAATCAAATATTGTATAAATAAGGAAAACTGGAAGGAAGCTCAAATACTATATAAGAGATTCCTGAGTATCTAAAAAATTTGATATTATTATTCGGTGTTTGGCGAACTGTGAATTGACAGGCTTAAAAGTTAATGGGATGGAAATAAAAGTATTAGGAACAGGATGCCAAAATGATAAAACAGATTCATCAAGAAAGCAAGTAACGAAAGAGATCAAGTACAGAATAACTTTTATCGAATTGGGTTCGGTAAGATGTATACCCTGTCAGAAAATGCAAGCAGTTATGAGATCGATCGAACAGAATTGATTAAAGTACTCAAGAGCAAAAACGTTCAGTGACATTGTTCCTCATCGATAATAGGAAATAATCATGAAACTACTTTTAATATTTACCGGAGCCTGCCTGATACTCTCTTTTATCGGAGATCGAAAAAAGACGGTCATGGGTCTGAAAAAAGGAGCCACGATGTTTCTTAGAATCTTGCCTACGATTCTGACTGTCATTATTGTGGTAAGCATCTTGCTTTACCTGATCCCGGAGCAGAAAATTGCTTTGTGGTTTGGCGAGGGAAGTGGTATTGGTGGATATATTGCTGCTGCATTGCTTGGATCCATCTCTTTGATCCAGGGATTTATCGCTTTTCCCATGGCCGGGGTACTTGTACAGTCAGGTGTTGGATATCCAGTCATTGCCATCTTTATCACCACCCTTTTAATGGTAGGGATCATGACCATGCCGGTGGAAGCCAGATATTTTGGTTGGCGTGTGGCGCTTATTCGGAATAGCCTTGCATTTGTTTTTGCCTTGGCAGTAGGTGTTTTTATGGGATTTATATGGAATCTATTTTAAAAAATGGGAAATGAGATTCATTAAAAAGCATGGAGTTAATATCGGAATCATCGTAGCCTTTTCGCTGTTCGCCGGGTATTCTGTTTTTACCGGATATTTACCCGGATTAGAAATTTTAAAAGGCAACTTCAGGACTTTTGCAATCGAACTGATAAGCATGTTGCCTTTGATGTTTATTCTCATTGGATTATTCGATGTTTGGTTACCGAAAGAAAAAGTGCAGAAACATATTGGTGCAGGATCTGGGATGAAAGGCAGTTTGCTGGTAGCACTTCTGGCATTCATGCAGGCAGGACCACTTTATGCTGCTTTCCCGGTTGCGTATATGCTTTGGAAAAAAGGATGCAGCCGTTTTAATATATTTATTTACCTGGGGGCATTCTCAACACTGAAAATTCCCATGCTAATGTTTGAAATCGGTTTCCTGGGTGTAAAGTTTTCCCTTTTGCGTATAGTTCTGACCATGCCGGCAGTCATTGCTATTGCTTTTACCATGGACCGGTATTATGCAAAAAAATCATTTAAAATTAAATCCTTGTAATGACCCTGTCACCCAAATACGGGTTTCACGGTTGCCTGTTCTTCCTTTGTTTATGGCTGATCTTCTCTGGAAAAGTTATGGCCCAGGAGCCGTCCAATCTTCTTTGGACGATCGACGGAAACATCCGGTATCGCTTTGAACAATGGAACAACATGAATGCCAGATTTTATGGAAGCGAACCTGCCATGGGCAATCCCAATGAATCCATTCTTTTACAAAGGATCATTGCAGGAGCAACTGTCCGGATGAAAGACATGATCACGTTTTCAGCCCATCTTCAGGATTCAAGGGCATTTGGATGGTCTCTGCGCAATTCCATTGAACCTGATGCATTTAAGAAACATGCAGATAATATGCCCGATCCATATTACATCATGAATCCCCAGGAGGAGTTTTTTGAAATATATGATGCAAGCATCCGGGTGGATGGTATTTTCCAGCTGTTTTCGTTAACTGCAGGCAGGCAGAAGATCGCTTTTGAAGATTACCGGGTGTACGGACCCGGAAGCAGGGGAAATACAGGTCGCTGGACCTGGGACGCTTTCAGGCTGGATATTGAGAAACCCCGGTGGGCCGGATCCATCTGGTATGGAGGAACAAAGATCCATGATCCCCGGATGACATATTTACCATTCACACATACAGAATATACCGGTGGAGGAATACATTTTCATATAAAGCCTTTTGAGGTTCTAAGAACTGATCTATTTTTTGCTCATAAACACCAGGGCAGTGCGGCCTACATCAGGGATAAACAAATCCAAAGGAATTGGGCCGGTTTTCGGCTCTATCAGCCCGAGAACTCTTCCCTGAAATACGAAACTTTATTTACCTATGAATTCGGAGAGGAAAGTAATTCCCGGCGTAAAGGATCAGGCCTCTTTGTTCTGCTGGGTTACCAGATGAAGACATTGACCTGGAAACCCTGTCTGACCCTCCGGTATACTTATGCCTCAGGGGATCATCCGGAATCCGGGCAAAACGAGGAGTTTGATCCGGTTTACGGGGCAGGAGACCGTTACTATGGCTGGATGAACCTGTTAAAATGGAGCAACCTGGACGACAGGGAAATCATGCTGGAGATCTATCCGCATGAACAGATGCGCATTGAATTAAAATACAACCGGTTCAGGATTCCTGACCCTGAACGGGCCCTCATTCACGGAAATCTGTGGTTGCCCCAGGGAGAAAAGCTCCTGGGGGACGAGATCGATTTGTTTGCAAAATATGACCATGGTGACAACTGGCAGTTTGTTACTGCCCTTGGATATTTCTTTATGAAAAAAGGTCGTACACTCGAATCGGAGAATCCAGGCAATGCTTTTTTGATCTCTCTCCAGGTCTTGTACCGGTTTAAGCTCACCTTATCCTAACAATAATCAATGACTGTGAAAGCAAAAGTGCCTGTGCCACTTATTCTCATCATCATTGCAGGCTGTATGTTGATGTTTTCTCATCGGAGTCTTGCCAAACAAATTGGTATGAGCAAAGGTAAATCCTCTTGTTTTGAGAGTCATGTCTTCTCCTGATGAGAAACTTATGAAAATCTCAGAAGTGTTTAATTTTGAATTAAAGGAACACGCACACAGTTTCAACAGCTTTGTATGTGTTGATTGTGCCGATATGTAGATTCAATCTGGTTTAAACATCAGACATCGCATAATATTAGAAATACTTGACGTATGTATACAACTAATAATTTATGTTGTATATTTACGTCATATATTTTAAATCATGGTACAGGCAAAAACGGAACTTTTCGATTCAAAATTAACCCAGTTGGCCAGGCAGTTCAAGGCATTGGGGCATCCGGCACGGCTCAGAATATTACAATATCTGGCTGAGACCGATACTTGCATTACCGGAGATATTTCTGAAGAATTGCCCCTGGGCAGGACCACAGTGAACCAGCATCTTAAAGAATTGAAAGAGGCCGGACTGATTGTTGGTCACATAGAAGGTGCAAAAACAAGGTATTGCCTTATTCCTGAGAGGGTAAATGCGCTCCGCCTGCTGATGCTTGAATTCGTTGAGAGCATCGATATTGACAATTATAACTGTGGATAATATGAAAATATTGATTCTATGTACAGGGAACAGCTGTCGTAGCCAGATGGCCCATGGCTTTCTGGAATCGTTTGATAGCAACCTGTATGTCCGTTCCGCAGGAACCGAAGCTTCAGGGAAGCTAAATATGAAAGCCGTTCAGGCTATTAGAGAGGTGGGAATCGATATCAGCCACCATACCTCCGATTCGGTGGATCAATATCTGGACCAGGAATGGGATTATGTAATCACTGTATGCGGAGGTGCCAATGAGGCTTGTCCTGCATTCTCGGGAAAGGTTAAGCACCGTGTGCATATTGGTTTCGACGATCCCTCACATGCCAGCGGAAGTAAAGAATTCATCTGGAGTGAATTTATACGTGTGCGTGACGAAATCAAAGAAGGGTTTTATAAGTTTTACATGAAAGAAATCAAAGCACAATTATGAAAGCCAAAGAAATAAAACTGATTGTTAAGGACAAATACGGGGAGATAGCTTTACAAAGCAAAAATCAGAATCAATCCTCATGTTGTGGTAGTTCGGGTTGTTGCGATGATATGGACTATACGATTTTTAGCGATGATTACACAAGACTTGAAGGATATAATCCGGATGCGGACCTTGGCTTGGGGTGTGGAATACCAACCGAATATGCAGGAATTAAGAAAGGCGATCATGTCCTGGACTTAGGTTCCGGGGCAGGCAATGATTGTTTCGTGGCACATACGTTTGTTGGTGAGGAAGGCAAAGTAACAGGACTGGACTTCACCGATGGCATGCTGGAGAAGGCTCGAAAAAACCTTGAAAAAACCGGGTTCACAAATATCGATTTTGTTAAAGGAGATATTGAAAACATGCCCTTCCCGGACCTTACTTTTGATGTGGTAATCAGCAATTGTGTCCTGAACCTGGTCCCGGATAAAGAGAAAGCATTTCATGAAATCTTTCGAATACTGAAACCTGAAGGCCGTTTTTGTATCTCTGATGTAGTACTGGAGGGATCTTTGCCGGTTGAACTGAAAGAGGCAGCTGAAATGTATGCCGGATGTGTATCTGGTGCGATAAAAAAATCCGATTACATGGCTACAATTGAAGAGCAAGGGTTTTCCGAGATCACCATTCATAAGGAGAAGCAGATCATTATCCCGGATGAGATTCTATCAAACTACCTTTCAGCCGGTGAGATTGAAGCTGCGAAACAAGGAGAATTCGGGATATTTAGCATCACAGTTAACGCCACAAAACCAATATCTGTATAATCCATTGTCATGATTGATTAGAAGAAACAAATCGGAGTATTTGAAAAATACCTTACTCTCCGGGTTTCTTTGTATATCGCTGCCGGTATGGCCATCGGTCATTTTGTCGGCAACAGCATCGGATTCCTGAGCCAGATGGAGATCTACCGGGTCAACATACCCCTTGCCATTCTAATCTGGCTGATGATCTACCCGATGATGCTTCAAACCGTTTACCATGGCCTTTTTTGGGTGGATATTTTTTACGAAGATATATGCTGCAATCATCTCCCCGGAGCAGGCTGGTGAATATATAATCATCGCACTCTCTGGCTTGCAGTCCCCCGCTGCCATGGTTACAGTCGTGGGAGTTTTAGTGGAAGTTCCGGTCATGTTATCATTGGTTGCCTTGGCAAACAGGTGGAAGTATTAGACTCACTGAATTGTTTCTGTAGGAGAACAGTAGAACAAATAGAAACGCCGTTAACTTGTTGTTAAACAGAGTAACCGGCTCTCGTAGTAACGGAGCTTGGTGAAATAGCTAATCCAGAGCATTCTTTAAAACCTTTCATATTCTAATGCGATCGACCTGTCGAAAAGCATATGGGGCTTTCAAGAAAATAGGTATTATTGACACTCCAAGAAATAAACAATGAATAAGGCTTTTGATCCGAAGAGGAATTACGAAGAAACAAAAAAGGCAATTGCTTATGTCAGCCGAAAAGAGGCAACTCAGGCTGACTATGATAGAATTGGTTTTATGTCCGGACTTGAAGTTCACCAGCAGTTAAAGACGTCAAAAAAGCTATTCTGCAATTGTCCTTCTGGTATATACCAGGCCAGTGATAATTATGATGCTGAGATTATACGACATATGCGACCAACCTTAAGTGAGTTAGGCGAATATGATGGAACTGCTTTAATGGAGTTCAAAACAAAAAAGAATATCATTTACAGAATTAATAATGACACAGCCTGTACCTATGATATTGACGACACACCACCCTTCCCAATTAACCGTGAAGCACTCGAATATGCGCTTCAAATTTCGATGCTCAGCAAATTAAATATTGTTGGCGAGGTGCATATTACACGTAAACAGTATTTGGATGGAAGTATTCCTGCCGGTTTCCAGCGTACAGCTATTTTGGGTGTTGAAGGCGAAATCCAGCTTAAAAACAAAAAAGTCAGGCTTATTCAGTTAAGTATTGAAGAAGATTCCTGCCGAGAAATTTCGGATATAGGTCACTGGAGAACTTTTAAGACTGACAGGCTTGGCACGCCATTGATCGAAACAGTTACATATCCCGACTTTGTAAATCCTGATGAAGTAAAAGAAGGAGCCGATTATATCAGGTTTCTTAACAGAAGTACCGGAAAAGTTGAAACAGGCAAAGGGTCAACCCGGGCAGATACAAATGTGAGCTGCAGAGGTGGAAGTCGTGTCGAAATAAAAGGTGTTCCCAGTACCAAATGGATGCCTGAACTAACTCATATTGAAGCTTTCAGACAATATGCCCTGCTAAATATCAAATCAATTCTTGAAACGAGAAAGCTTGATAGAGATAATTGGAGAATTAGTTCGGAAGAAATAGACTTAAATGAAATTAAACTGACTTACCAGGCAATTAAAGACGCAAAAAAGCAAGGTCATAAATGCCTGGCTGTGAACCTTGGCAATTTTGAGGGGATACTTTCTCATTACACACAGCCAGGTCAAATGTTTGCAGATGAAATTATTAACAGGCTGAAGGTTATTGCGTGTCTTGAAAAACCAAACCTCATTCATTCTGAGCAGTTTGACACAGTTGTTAGCGAAAAGAAATTTGAAAAAATAAAATCCAAACTTGGTTCCTTAGAGGGTGATGCTCAAATCATCATCTGGGGACCTGAAGAGGATATGTCCACTGCATTGGAAACAATTGAAGAAAGATGCATCATGGCCATGGAAGGTGTTCCGGAAGAAACCCGGAAATCTTTTAAAGATGGGACCACTATTTTCGAAAGAGTATTACCGGGTGCTGACAGGATGTATCCTGATACCGACTCTGCACCTATTCCATTAACAGAAGATTACATTGTAAGCATTAGCGAAACACTTCCTGTAGATATTTGTGATCGTTACGAGCAATTAGCTGCCTGGGGTATTCCTGAAGATGCCAAAGAATATATTCTGAAGAAAAATTTAGTCCCGCTCATTGAGCTTATTGAACGAGAACTTGGCATTTCTCCAAAATGGACCGGCATTTTTCTGGCTCACAGGCTATGTAATGTTGAACATAAATCCAGGTTTTCAAAAGAGTTTAAATATTCAATGGTATTTGCCATGCTTCGCTATTTAAAAGACAATAATCTGGATCTTGAATTAGCAAAGAAGATGCTCTGGGAACTCTACCGGCATCCAAAAATGGATTTTGATTCCGTATTGACCACACTCAATTTCAAAAAAATTCCAAAAATAGAAATTGAAGCCAGAATCACATTTCTAAGAGAGAAATATAAAGAAATAGCTACTTCAAGCGATCCGGGTGCAGAAACCAGGTGGATGATGGGTGAATTGCGGAGAATAGCAGTTGGTAATATCAATTTGTCTGATTTAAAAATAGTATAATGTCAAACGATATTTTTCAAGGTTATAAAGGAAAAGCACTGGAACTTCTTAAGAAATACAAAGTGCGTGTTTGGGGAAAATGTGAAGTTGAAACCACGCGAGGAAAATTTGAAGGAACTGTTCTTCCAAGAGCGGAAAACGATGATGACCTCCACATAGTAATTAAAATTATTACCGGTTATAATATTGGTATTGATGTAGAAACTATTTTAAGCATGGAAGAAGTTGACTACAAAAAAGCCAACTATAAAATTCCGGAAAAAGAATTCCCATATACAGATGGGTTACCACATGTTAAACTTTTTGGAACAGGAGGTACTATTGCATCTCGTCTTGATTATAGAACCGGAGCTGTAATTCCTGCTTTCTCACCAGGTGAACTTTATGGCGCTGTTCCTGAACTGGCCGACATTTGTAATCTTGACACTGAAAAAGTCTTTGCTGTTTTCAGCGAGAACATGGGGCCTAAACAATACATTGCTTTAGCTAAGGCTATTGAGAAGGAAATTAATAATGGTATTGATGGAATCGTAATTGGCCATGGGACCGATACGCTTCAGCATACAGCCGCTGCATTATCATTCATGGTTCAAAACTCACCGGTACCAATTGTGCTGGTTGGTTCACAACGTTCATCTGACCGTCCAAGTTCCGATGCTGCATTAAACTTAATGCATGCTATGTTCGCAGCAGGTCATTCAGATATTGCGGAAGTTATGGTTTGTATGTTTGGTCCAACATCTGACGAATATGGATTTTTACACCAGGGAACACGTGTACGTAAAATGCACTCATCCTACCGATCAACATTTAGAACTATAGGGGATACACCAATAGCCAGTGTTACCCGTGATGCATTTACCCCGATTAAAAAAAGATATAATCATCGTAGAAAAGATAAAGAGGTTACCATTAAACCCTATTTCAGCGATACTGTTACCATGCTTTATTATTATACAGGTATGAAGCCAGATGTAATGATGTCGATGGTTGATATGGGATATAAAGGAATTATCATTGTTGGAACCGGTTTAGGGCATGTTAACAAGGAGCTTTATCCTGCACTCGAATATGCAAAGAGAAAGGGTGTTTCTGTATTTATGACACTTCAGACTATCTGGGGTTACGTACATATGTTTGTTTACGATACAGGACGTGATATGATGGCAAAGGGCGTGATTCCTTTAAAAAATATGTTGCCTGAAACCGCTTATGTAAAATTAGGCTGGGTATTGGGTCAGACGGATGATCCTGAAAAGGTTAAAGAAATGATGCTAAGTCCAATTAGTTCCGATATGACCGAACGTGAGCCTTATAACGGATACCTCGTTTTCCAGGGAGGTGTTCCTGAGATCGAGGACTTTGTTAAGAGGGTTCATAAGTAGGCTTAGGTGTAGTGGAAGGCTTGTAAATAGCTTCTCCCGTGGTTTCGTATTTCTTTCGTGAATGATCTCTTTTCCATTGAAATATACTGGTTTCAACTTTACGGACATTAGGAGATGGATTGATTTTCTTAACGGTAACCAAAATGCACCTATACCAAATTAATCATCCCTAAACGTTCTTTATAGTGCTTTCTATAAAGAATCTTAGTTTCATTATCCAAATATGATCTATTTGTTAAGGCTTCTACTTCTGGTAATTCTTTCAGAAAAGGTTCAAGCAATTTTATAACTCTGCTTTCTTTTATTCCAATTGTTTTTCCAAACTCAAGGAAATCTTCCTTGCATGGATAATGATCTGGATTTTGAATTCTGCAATTGGACCAATTCCATTCTTTAAACAAATCATCTTCTAGTGCAAAAGGACTTTCTTCGCTTACATGGATTTTTGTATTCAACAGATCATAAGCGGGACTTAATAAATAGTCTCCATTGATTGTTTCTAACAGTGAGAAGTTTTTTAAATGAGCATCACCATTAGAAAACAGGAAGTTAAAGATCACTAATCGATAGTATTTCTCCATTTCAACCTGCCATGCTCCAACATATTCCTTAATAAGTTCAGCTACGCCTTCATACGAATAGGTATATTTGAAATTCTTTCCCGAATTCTCTTCCGTTTTACCCGCCAGAGATGCAAAATCTTCTTTTCCCAACTTGTGTCCATCCTGACCTATATCAAATCGTTTTGTAATATATGCAGGTTCATTATTGATAAAAAATACAATTCCGTTTTCAGCTGTCTGAATTTTGTATACCTGGGCAGCAATTTGCATTGTTAAATGCTCATTTACAGGAACCATCCTTACCCTTTGAAGACCGTGAGGCTTTGGTTTTAGTATATATGAGCCCTGTTCCTTATCTCCCTTTAATCGTAGAAGGTTTTTATCAAGTTTCATGGAATACTTTTCCTGTACACCTGCTATTGAGATTCTTTTTTGGTTTTGCATGAATTTCTGTTGATCCTTTTCATCAACCTCAGGTGCATTATATGGTAAAATATGGCTTACCTTTTTCCCATTAAACATTCTGCGAAGAAAAAGTGGACTGTATCCTGAATATCCCTCAGTTAAAAGGCCAGGGCAATTCTTTATTTCCATTTGGTTCTGTCTAATCTATCTGTTTTATTGTAATGGCACCGATTGTATCGTATTGAGCAGTAGCCAATAAAAGACCAAAAAAATCCTTCTCATCGATCTTTAATTGTTTCGACTGAATTGCCCTGTTTGTTCCTTCTGAAAGCATATTATAGAAAAAGGGGAACAGGTGTTTCGATATATATGTATGTTGAGTTTTAGGTATTGTCAGACTTACGCCGGGTTTTGATTTATCATTGTAATATTCAGGCTCGTATGTAAATGTATATTTACCACTAGCACTTTCTTCTATGATACCTGCTAAGAATTTATTCCTATATACTTCTGCACGTCTCATTTATTTGACTTTTTAATTTCAAGGTTTATATCCATTCCCAGAATATTTGAAATCTTTTGCAAGTTATTTAAAGTCAGGTTTCCATTGCCACTCTCAAAACGCTTGAGAGTGGCTATCCCAACCTCAGAAAGTTCAGCAAGATATTCCTGATTAATTCCAAGTACTTCTCTTCTTTCCTTTATAACTTTTATTATTTCTTCTTTGGTCATATTTAAATATCTCCAGTATCATATATGATATTATCCTGTAAATGTAGCTACAATTATAAGTAGAATCAAGTAATTAGTATCAAATATGATTCTTTTATCTTGAGCCAGATATTGTTTCGCTCACTAAAAATGAAGAAGTATCATAAAAGATACTATGTATTTAATAAATTGATGAAGTATGTATAAGGATATATCAGCGACTACGGCAAAAGAAACAAGGTGAAATTGACATAATTAAGGAGAAACTTCTGGATTCAGAGCTGGAAATTGCTAACCTGCAATTGGTGAGTGATTTGTCTGAAGTAGTTGAGTTTTAATCATTATTTAGCTCTCTTTTAGGCCGAATACTTTCTGATTATTAGTAGATATCAAGAAGCCTGTTATATTTGTACTACAAATAGGTCAAATAATCAATCCCTTATGATAGACAATTTAACAGGAACCACACTGGCCGACCATGTTGAGGAAAAAATTATCCAATACATCAAAAGCAATGATCTTCATCCGGGAGATGCTCTTCCCAATGAAATGGAATTCTCCGGGATGCTGGGAACAAGTCGAAATGTCATCCGCGAAGCCATGAGCCGATTACGTATGCTGGGATTGATACAAACCCGAACAAAAAGAGGAATTATCGTTTCCGAGCCCGGATTACTAACCGGATTCAAAAAAGCCCTGGAGCCTCAGCTATTAAGTGTCAATACCATAAAACAGATGATGGGAATGCGAATCACTCTGGAGATAGGAATCGCAGAATTCCTATTTGCAAATGTGAGTGACAAACATATCCAGGACCTTGAAATGATAGTCTCTCGCCAACAAGCCATTGGAACTAACAATCTGTCAGTTGAAGATGAAGTGTCGTTCCACACAAAAATTTATGAGATTGCCGGGAATGAATTTATATTACAGTTCAATGCCATCATGCATCCTGTATTTGAATTCTCAAAGCACAATTATGAGAGTTTCTTCAAACCAATCAATCAAAAGCTTCTTGAAAAGAACGAAATCATTGATCATGCCGACTTGTTACAGTTTATCATAAAAAGAGACAAAGAAGGATACCAAAAAGCCATACGTAGACACCTACAACCATATTGGGAGTTTCTACACAAAGAGGATTAGCTATGAAATTTGAAAAAATAAAAGGCCTCATTGCGGCCCCTTTCACACCATATCTGCCAAATGACGAGATCAATACAGAGATCATACCAGACTATGCCGAGAAACTGAAGAACGACGGGCTTAAGGGAGTCTTTATTTGTGGCACAACCGGTGAAGCAATGCTCCTCACCAACGAAGAGAGAAGAAGTGTGGCGGAAAAATGGGTTGAACATAATAGCAAGGAATTTAAGGTGATTGTGCATGTGGGAACCACTTCTTCCAAACAGTCAAAAGATCTGGCCATACATGCGCAGCAAATTGGAGCCTATGCGATTGGAAGTATGGGGCCTTTGTTCCTAAAACCAGGAAACGTAGAAGAATTAGTTGAATTTTGTGCAGAGCTGGCATCCGGAGCCCCGAATCTGCCATATTACTACTATCATATTCCATCCGTTTCCGGAATTAATCTCTCCATGACCGAATTTATAAATTGTGCATCCAGCCAAATCCCAAACTTCAAAGGTATTAAGTACACGCATAACAATTTTATGGAGATGCAACAATGCCTAAACATGGATGATGAAAAATGGGATATACTCCATGGCTTTGATGAATTACTCATTGCCGGTTTGACCCTCGGAGCAAAAGGCGCTGTTGGAAGCACATACAACTATATAGCTCCTCTCTATAATCAGATTATCACCGATTTTGAAAATGGCCGAATTGATGAAGCCAGGCAAAAGCAAACGATTTCTGTAAAAATCGTTGAAGTGCTCCTAAAATATGGAGGTGCTATCGTAGCTGGAAAAGCGCTAATGAAGCACTTCAAACTTGATTTAGGCCACTGTCGACTACCACTTAAAAACCTCGATGAAAAATCATATAAAGATTTAACAAATGAAATTGATGCAATTATTCAAACTACTTAGCCTTACAGCTATGATCC
>Ga0209633_10002815_pt1 | contig 16477 bp, 19 predicted proteins | sample Cruoilmetagenom1_FD_187290 | JGI IMG/M metagenome (GOLD analysis project Ga0209633, IMG submission 187290) | Oil polluted marine microbial communities from Coal Oil Point, Santa Barbara, California, USA - Sample 1 (SPAdes) (version 2) | ecosystem: Environmental > Aquatic > Marine > Oil seeps ... | reverse complement strand
ACAAGCAGCTGCGACCGAGTCGGGATCGATAAAAAATAGAAAATGGTAGCCGAGGTCGGACTCGAACCGACACGCCCGAAGGCACAGCATTTTGAGTGCTGCGTGTCTACCAATTCCACCACTCGGCCAGTCAGGTGTAGACAAGAGCGCGCATTATAGGGAATACATCGCTGCGCGGCAAAGGCTTCCCGCCAAATACCTAAAATCTGTTAGTATCCCGCGCCATGAAACCCCGAGTAATGAAAACCAGCGACTTCCATTTTGACCTGCCTGAAGGCCTGATAGCCCAGATGCCTGCCGAACAGCGGCCGGACTCCCGCTTGCTGGTGCTGGAGCGTGTGACGGGCGAGTTACAAGACCAGCAGTTCAGGCAGTTTGCTGATTATCTCCGCAGCGGGGATTTGCTGGTGCTAAACGATACCCGAGTGATCCCGGCCCGCTTGTGGGGTAAAAAAGAGACCGGTGGCCAGGTTGAAGTGCTGGTCGAACGAATCCTGCAAGATAATTGCATTTTGGCGCATGTTCGCGCCAGTAAGGCCCCGAAGGAGGGCGTAATCCTGCATTTTCAGGACAAGTTTTCAGCCTGTATGAAAGGCCGGGAAGGGGATTTGTTTGTGCTGGAGTTCATCTCTGACCAGCCTGTGGAATCCATTCTGGAGCAAATTGGGCGTATCCCGTTACCACATTATATAGATAGGGAACCGACAGAAACTGACATAGAACGATATCAGACAGTCTATGCCAAACATGCCGGGGCAGTGGCGGCGCCGACGGCGGGTCTGCATTTTGATGAGACGATGTTCGAGGCCATCAGACAAAAAGGCGTGGATATCGGTACGGTCACCCTGCATGTCGGGGCCGGGACCTTCCAGCCGGTGCGGGTGGATGATATTGCCGAGCATAAAATGCATTCGGAGCGCATTGAGGTAAGCGAAGCATTATGCCGGCAGCTACAAAAGACCCGCGAGCAAGGTGGCCGGGTGATTGCGGTCGGGACCACCAGTGTGCGCTGTCTTGAAACGGCCGGTGTCTCGGGTGAGCTGCGGCCTTATAGCGGTGAGACCGATATATTCATCACACCTGGCTATCAATTCCAAATCGTCGATAGCCTGCTGACCAATTTCCATTTACCGGAATCGACACTGATGATGTTAGTCTGCGCCTTTGGTGGTTATGAGCCAGTCATGGCGGCTTATCGGCATGCTGTTGAAAATAAATATCGGTTTTTCAGCTATGGCGATGCCATGCTGATTAACGGCCAAACCAAAACAGAATAAATACAACGCAGAGGCACAAAGTCGCAGAGGACACAGAGATTTGTATATTTTGGAATCTGAACCGTGTTAAAACCAGTATTTATAAAACTTCACTCTGCGTCCTCTGTTTCTCTGCGTTGAATCCAGAAAGGTTATATGTCATGAAATTTGAATTACTCAACACAGATGAACAGGCCCGTCGTGGCCGAATGATTTTCGAACGTGGCGTGGTGGAAACGCCGGCCTTCATGCCGGTCGGCACCTATGGCACGGTCAAGGCCATGACCCCGGAGGAACTGGCGAGCGATGGGGCGCAGATCATCCTGGGTAATACCTTTCATCTGATGTTACGCCCCGGTACCGAGGTCATCGAGGCCCATGGAGATCTGCATGACTTCATGCATTGGCAGGGACCGATCCTCACCGACTCGGGGGGCTTCCAGGTCTGGAGCCTGGGTGATCTGCGCAAGATAACTGAAGAGGGTGTGACCTTCAGCTCTCCGGTTGATGGCTCGCGGGTCTTTCTCGGCCCGGAAGAGTCCATGGCGGTACAGCAATCGCTCGGTTCGGATATTGTGATGATCTTTGATGAGTGCACCCCCTATCCGGCCACCGAACAACAGGCCCGTGAGTCCATGGAGCTCTCCCTGCGCTGGGCGGCGCGCTGTAAAACGGCCCATGGTGATAATCCCTCGGCCCTGTTTGGTATTGTGCAAGGTGGCATGTATCCCGGGCTGCGGGCAGAATCCCTGGCCGGTTTAAAAGAGATTGGCTTCGACGGCTATGCCATCGGTGGCCTGTCCGTGGGGGAACCCAAGGATGAGATGTTGATGGTGCTGGACCATTTACAACCGGCCATGCCGGTTGATCGACCGCGTTATTTAATGGGGGTCGGCAAACCGGAAGACATCGTCGAGGCGGTACGTCGCGGGATAGATATGTTTGATTGCGTGATGCCGACCCGCAACGCCCGAAATGGTCATTTATTCACCAGTGAAGGGGTGGTGCGTATTCGCAACAGCCCGCATCGGATGGACACCCGGCCGCTGGATGAACACTGTAGCTGCTACACCTGTCAGAACTACAGCCGGTCTTATTTGCGTCACCTGGACAAGACGGGTGAGATCCTCGGTGCCCGGCTGAATACGATCCATAATCTGCATTATTACCAGCATTTGATGCAGGGCTTGCGTGATGCCATCGCCAGTCAAATGCTTGACGAGTTCGTGACAAGTTTCTATGAAAGACGCGCGCAATCGGTGTCGGCTGTGTCATAATAGGCCCGTTTTGCAGATTCAACCAGTAAGTTTGGAGAGAAAAGAATAATGAGTTTTTTAATTGAAAATGCCCACGCAGCGGCCCCGGCTGCCGGACAAAGTGACCCTCTATCAGGCATGCTGTTTTTCGTCGGCATGCTGGCGCTGATGTATTTCCTGCTGATTCGCCCACAGCAAAAACGCGCCAAGGAACACAAAAAACTGGTCGAGGCCATCACCAAGGGTGATGAAGTGGTCACCAATGGCGGCATGTTGGGCAAGATCTCCGAAGTGGGTGAACAATATGTCACGCTCGAGATTGCCAGCAATACAGAGGTTAAATTGCAACGCCATGCGATTGCCACTGTCTTGCCAAAAGGCAGCATCAAGGCCGCACAAAAAGATTCATAAAAATAATTTACACTAACCTGATTTATCAAGTCTGAATAACCAGCGCGGAAGAACGGACTATGCTGAACAAATACCCTGTTTGGAAATACCTGCTTATCCTGTTTATTGTCATGATCGGTGGTCTGTATGCGTCACCGAATATCTATGGTACCGATCCTGCCCTGCAGGTGGCGGCCAAGAGCCGTAAGGTCGTTGACACATCTACCCAGAAAAAAGTGATGGATGTGCTGAATGGGGCGAATATCGCTTACCGGCGTGTCGTACTGGATGACAAGGGCCTGTTGGTTCGCTTCAGCAGTGTGGAAGGCCAGCTTCAGGCGATGGATAAATTGAGGACAATTCTGGGCGAGGATTACACCATCGCGCAGAATATCGCCCCGGCCGCACCCGACTGGTTTGCCTCTTTTAATGCCTTACCCATGTACCTCGGTCTGGATCTGCGCGGTGGTCTGCACTTCCTGATGGAAGTGGATATGGACACGGTGCTGGGGCAGACCCGTGAGCGTTATACCAATGAGTTTCGTTCTACCTTGCGTAAGCAAAAGATTCGCGCCGTTTCGATCCTGTCGAAAGGCGAGGGTATGAATATCGAATTGAAATTCCGCACGGCAGAGGAACGTGATAAGGCCGAAACAGCCATTCGTCGCGATAACAGCGATTTCCAGTATGCCACTGAGGAAGACGGTCGTTCGTTTGCTTTACGGGTGTCTTTGAAAGAAGCGGCTTTGCTGGGTATCAAAAAGCAGGCCTTGCAGCAAAATATCACCACCCTGCGTAATCGTGTCAATGAAATCGGCGTCGCCGAGCCCGTTATTCAGCAACAGGGTGACAGCCGCATCGTGGTGCAACTGCCCGGTATTCAGGACAGCGCGCGGGCCAAGCAGATCCTGAGTGCCACCGCGACACTGGAGTTTCGTCTGGTCGATGTGGATAATAGTGTCGAGACGGCCCTGGCCAGTCGTGCTCCCGCCACCTCACGAATCTATTACGAACGTAATGGTCGGCCGATCCTGTTGAAGAAACGGGTGATTATCACCGGTGATCGCATTACCCATGCCACATCGAGTTTTGATAGCGACTCAGGTACCCCCGCCGTGAGTGTCAATCTGGACGGCGCCGGGGCCCGTTCCATGGCCCGCACCACCAAGACCAACCTGAAAAAACCCATGGCCGTGGTTTTCATCGAACACAAGACCACTAGCCGTATCGTTGGTGGCAAGGAAGTGATCACCCAGAAGAAAGTGGAAGAGGTGATCAATGTGGCCACCATCCAGGGGGTGTTCAGTCGCCGTTTCCAGATTTCCGGGCTGGATGATCCGAAAGAGGCCCAGACCCTGGCACTGTTATTGCGCGCCGGCGCCTTGTCGGCCCCCATCCGGATCATCGAAGAACGGACCATTGGTCCAAGCCTCGGTCAGGACAATATCGATCAGGGTATGAAATCCGTCATCGTCGGCATGGGCATGGTGATTTTCTTTATGGTCTTCTGGTATCGCGGCTTTGGTCTGGTGGCCAATACCGCCTTGTTACTCAATCTGGTGCTGATTGTTGCCGTGCTCTCCATGTTACAGGCCACACTCACCTTGCCGGGTATCGCCGGTATCGTCCTGACCGTGGGCATGGCGGTGGATGCCAATGTGTTGATCTTTGAACGCATCCGAGAAGAGGTCAGGGTGGGCAATACCCCACAGGCCAGTATCCATGCCGGTTATGAAAAGGCCCTGTCGACCATTGCCGATGCCAATATCACCACCCTGATCGCGGCAGTGATATTGTATATCTTTGGTACCGGCCCGATTCGTGGTTTTGCCATTACCCTGTCCATCGGTATCGTGACGTCCATGTTCACGGCCATCATGGGCACCCGCGCGGTGATCAATCTGTTCGTCAGTGGCCGTCGTATCAAGACCTTGTCGATTTAAGGAAGCCGGACTCATGCAATTTTTCAAAAAAGAAACCCATTTCGACTTCATGGCCAAGCGCAAGTTGGCCGTAGTTTTCTCGGCAATTTTAATTATTGTTTCGATATCCAGTCTGGTGAGCAGAGGGCTGAATTTTGGCCTCGATTTTACCGGCGGTACCCTGCTTGAAGTGGGCTATCCGCAGGCGGTGGAGCTGGCCGAAATCCGCAAGTCACTGGCTGCGGCCAATTATGGAGATGCCATTGTGCAGCACTTTGGTACCGCCAGGGATGTGCTGGTGCGTGTCGCCCCGCGTGAAGGGGTCAGCACTTCTGAAATTGGTGACTCGATTTTAAAAGTATTAATGGAATCCAGTAATGGTGAGGCGACCATGCGCCGACAGGAATATGTCGGTCCCCAGGTGGGTGACGAATTACGGGATGATGGTGGCCTGGCGATGATAATCGCCCTGGGCTGTATTCTGGTTTATGTGATGATGCGTTTTGAGTGGCGCTTTGCAGTGGGCTCTGTCGCTGCACTGATTCATGATGTGTTAATCACCCTGGGTTGTTTTGCCCTGTTCCAGTGGGATTTTGACCTGACGGTGATGGCTGCCGTATTGGCGGTAATCGGTTATTCGCTGAATGACACCATTGTGGTGTTTGATCGTATCCGTGAGAATTTTCGCCGGGTTCGTAAGGGAACGTCAGAAGAGGTGGTTAACACTTCTCTCAACCAGACCCTGTCGCGAACCATCATGACCTCGTTAACGACATTGCTAGTGGTAGCGGCCATGTTCTTCATGGGCGGTGAACTGATCCACGCATTTTCCATGGCCTTGATGGTGGGCATTCTGGTGGGGACCTACTCTTCAATTTATGTGGCCAGCACCACGGCACTGGCCCTGAAAATATCGCGCACCAATCTTCTGGTGGTGGAAAAAGAGGGTGCGGATCAGGAAAATATGGTTTAACGATTAGCAAATTATAGTGAGAAAAAGGCCCGCTTTTGCGGGCCTTTTTCGTTATTGAATCTTTTTGATTTCTTCTAGCGGGTCCGATTCATCCAGCCGGGGTTTGACAATCCGGCAAACATTGCTTGCCTTCTTGCTTTTACAATTAGGATCTTCCTGGTCGGTCTCGACACCCTTGAGCGTGTTTTCAGCCCAGACGGCAGCGATGACCCAGAGTCCAAATCCTAGCAATACGGTCATCCAGCTGATTTGTTCCAGATTGGCCGGACCACCCATGAAGCCATAGATGATGCTGATAATGCCGGTAACCCAGAAGACACCAATGGGCGCGGCGCAACAGCTGGCGCATCCATAGTGACATACGGCAAGGGGGGGCGTCAGGGCAGCCATAAATTTTCTTTTCACATATCCTCCTAAACAGACGGTGTCTGGAATTTTGTTATTTTTATTATCTGATAATTAGCATGGATAAGGGGGTGGGTCAAACCCGGGGGAGAGAATAAAAACCCTGTTAATTGATGGAGAATATGGGGTCTGACTTAGTAGTGAAGCTGTTCAGCCTGTTTTTCACGAGTCATCAGGAACTCGACGATATTATCGCTACGCTGGTTACTCAGCACGTGATGGACCGTGGCCAAAGGCTGGCGATTGGCGACGGGATCGCCCTTGGGCCGCTCGATAGAGAGGATCTCCAGCGTATCCGGGGTCGATTGAAAGGCGAAATAACTGGCCGAATCCTCGATGCTCTCAAGGACGTTTTGCATGGTCATTTCCAGGGCCTTGCCACCTTTGACCGGAATTTTGTGATATTTCTTTTTCATAGTCATAGTCCTGCTTCGAAACTACTAGCGTCCGGGGGATTGCTTACTTGACCCCGAAAACAGATTAATTTCGCAGGCTGGCTATTTGAACTGGGGCGGGATATGGGGCTTGATGGCCTGTAACATGGCCTTGAAGACCTTGGGTGGTGCGGTGACGATATTGCCGGTTTGCATGTGTGTGAAGCCCCCATTCAGGTCGCTGACCAGCCCACCGGCTTCTTCGATGAGTAACACCCCGGCAGCCATATCCCACTGGTTGAGGCCGAATTCCCAGAAGCCATCCAGTCGGCCCGCCGCCACATAGGCCAGATCCAGCGCGGCTGAACCAGCGCGGCGCACCCCGGCGGAGCCCGGTAACAGAGCCTTCATCATGTCCAGATAGGCATCCAGGTAGGGCAGATCTTCCCGAAACGGGATACCGGTCCCCAACAGGGCGCCTTTCAAACTATTTCGATTAGTAACTCGGATACGCTTGCCATTGAGATGGGCGCCGGCGCCTCGGCTGGCGGTGAATAGCTCCTGGCGCATGGGATCGTAGACCACCGCCTGATCGAGGCGGCCTTTGTGGCGTAAGGCAATGGAGACGGCATACTGCGGGAAACCGTGCACGAAATTGGTGGTGCCATCCAGCGGGTCGATGATCCATTCATAGTCATTACCGGCATGCTGGCCACTCTCTTCGGCCAGGATGGCATGATCAGGATAGGCCTTGCGGATGATATAGATGATCTCTTCCTCTGCTTTCCGGTCAACTTCGCTGACATAGTCATTGTCGGCCTTATGCTCGATGGTCAGCTGGTCAATTTGATCGGCTGAACGGGCAATAATGTCGCCGGCACGGCGGGCCGCTCGCACGGCAATGTTAAGCATCGGGTGCACGAAAGTTTCCTTCTCGCAGTTGTAAAAGAACACGGGCCATCAATCTAATGATGGCCAAGGGGGCGTATTCTAGCGATAATTTGCCGCCATGGCGAACCCCTTTTCCAGTATCATATAGCGTTTAGTTCAAGTTCAATTGGTTCATGAGTCAATGGCAGTCAATTTCCAGAATATTCGTATTGTGCTGGTGGAAACCAGTCATCCCGGCAATATCGGCTCGGCCGCGCGGGGCATGAAAAACATGTGCCTGGAGCACCTGTATCTGGTCGCACCGAAGAATTTTCCCGACCCGGAAGGCAAGTCCAAGGCCATGGCGGCCGGGGCGGATGATGTTCTGGCCAAGATCAAAATTGTCGATACCCTGGATGAGGCCCTGGCCGGTTGCTCCTACGTGGTCGGGGCCAGTGCCCGTTTACGCGCCATCCCCTGGCCGGTGATCGACCCGCGAGAATGTGTGCAACAATTGACGGAAATTGCCCAAACCGATCAGGTGGCGCTGGTGTTTGGTCGTGAGGATCGGGGATTGACCAATGAAGAACTGGAACGCTGTAACGCCCTGGTGCATATACCGGGAAATGCGGACTATATGTCCCTGAATATCGCTTCTGCTGTGCAGGTACTGGCCTATGAAATCCATATGGCGTCATACCTGCAGGGAGACAAGCTCAGTCAGCAAACCAAATTTTATGATCACCCGCGTGCCACGGCCGATGAGGTTGAAGGCCTGTATGGTCACTTCGAATCGGCCCTGACCACGCTGGGTTTTCATGACCCGGATAATCCCCGCCTACTGATGCGCCGCTTGCGCAGGCTGTTTAATCGAGTCGGGCTTGATAAAATGGAAGTCAACATCATGCGTGGTATCCTGACGGCAGCAGAGAGAGGCCCGAAGGCAAAAAATCAGAAAACTAATAAGGTTTAACAACAAAAATGTTTGGGCGAATAAGAGAAGATATCAAATGTGTGTTCGAACGCGACCCGGCGGCGCGCAATAGTTTTGAGGTGCTGACCACCTATCCGGGCTTGCATGCCGTCTTGTTGTATCGCCTCAGTCATTTTTACTGGAGCTGGGGCTTGAAATGGCTGGCACGGCTCACTTCGTCGTTTGGGCGTTTGTTGACTGGAATTGAAATTCATCCCGGCGCCAAGATCGGACGGCGTTTTTTTATCGATCATGGTATGGGGGTGGTAATCGGTGAGACGGCCGAAATCGGCGATGATGTCACCCTGTATCATGGCGTCACATTGGGTGGGACCACCTGGAAAAAGGGCAAACGCCATCCGACCCTGGCCAATGATGTGGTGGTGGGTGCCGGGGCCAAGGTACTGGGGCCTATTGAAATAGGTGAGGGTGCCAGGATCGGTTCCAATGCCGTGGTGGTCAAGGATGTGCCTGCCGGTGCGACCGTGGTGGGTATTCCCGGTCGTATCGTTGCGATTGCCAGTGACAAGGATTCCGAGCACCATAAACGACGCAAGGCATTTGCCGCCAAAATCGGTTTTGATGCCTACGGGACTTCACAGGATATGCCGGACCCGGTGGCCAATGCCATCGATTGCCTGCTGGATCATGTGCATGTCATGGACAGCCAGATGGAGAATATGTGCCAGGCACTGCAAAAACTCGGTATGGAAATACCTGAGCTGGAACTGCCAGACCTGGGACCCTGTGAAATAAATATTGACGCCCCGAAGGAAAAACCTAAATCTGGCGGGGGTTCAGCCGACTAAAGCGGTAGGTTTTATTGAAGCTAAAATACTTGACTAAAATACTCTGTTATGTATACTGGCTACTATCAGTAAATTGGTATCGTACCTAAACAGGCAGGATAAGACAATGAGGCTAACAACCAAAGGCCGCTACGCGGTCACCGCCATGCTCGATCTGGCATTGCACTACGATGAAGGTCCCATCACTCTCGCAGATATCTCACAACGTCAGGGTATTTCCCTCTCCTATCTGGAGCAGTTGTTCTCCCGTCTGCGCAAGCAGGGCTTGGTCGACAGTACCCGTGGTCCCGGTGGTGGTTATCGCCTGAGCCGTGTGGCCGATGAAATCGCCGTAGCGGACGTAATTACTGCGGTGGACGAGAAAGTCGAAACCACACGTTGCGGTGGTCTGGCCAATTGTCAGGATGAACACCAGTGTCTGACACATGATTTGTGGACTGAACTGAGCACCCAAATCCATGACTTCCTGAGTGGTATCAGTCTGGGTAATCTGGTGGCGCGTGATGGTGTTAAGGAAGTTTCCGAACGCCAGCATCGCAAACTGGAAGGCCAACCTGTAGAATTCTCATCCCCAAATCCTGAAGCTGTAAATTCTTAAGACTTTCTGCTTTCTGCTCAGAAAGTCTTTCCAGATTTACTCATTCGGTGCAGCTGTCCGCTTGGTGGCGGGCAAGGTAAAAGCGAATAGTTGGAGAAAAGCAAGGCATGAAAACGCCGATCTATTTTGATTATTCCGCAACCACCCCGGTCGATCCCCGGGTGGCGGAAAAAATGTGTACTTATCTCACCCTGGAAGGGACCTTCGGTAATCCGGCCTCTCGATCTCACCAGTATGGCTGGGATGCGGAAAAGGCCATCGACGAGGCCCGCAGGAATGTGGCTGCCCTGATCAATGCCGACCCGAAAGAAATCGTCTTTACCTCGGGCGCAACCGAATCAGACAATCTGGCTATCAAGGGTGTGGCCCACTTCTATCACAAGAAGGGCAAGCACATCATCACCAGCAAGACCGAACACAAGGCGGTACTCGATACCTGTCGTCATCTGGAGCGGGAAGGCTTTGAAGTCACCTATCTGGAACCGGAAAGCAACGGTCTGATCGATTTGAAGAAACTGGAAGCCGCGATGCGCGATGACACCATTCTGGTTTCCATTATGCACGTCAATAACGAAATCGGTGTGATCCAGGACATTGATGCCATCGGTGAACTGACCCGCTCACGCAAGATCCTGTTCCATGTCGATGCCGCACAGAGTGCCGGTAAGGTACCCATCGATCTGGAAAAATCCAAGGTCGATCTGATGTCCTTCTCGGCTCACAAGATCTATGGCCCCAAGGGCATGGGCGCGTTGTATGTGCGACGCAAACCCCGCGTTCGCCTCGAGGCCCAGATGCACGGCGGTGGTCATGAACGTGGTATGCGTTCCGGTACCCTGGCGGTGCATCAAATCGTCGGCATGGGTGAGGCCTTCCGTCTTGCCAAAGAAGAAATGGCGACCGAGAACGAACGTATTCGTATGCTGCGCGACCGCCTGCTGGATGGCCTGAAGGACATCGAAGAGGTGTATATCAACGGTGATATGCAGCAGCGTATCCCGCATAACCTGAATATCAGTTTCAATTTTGTCGAAGGTGAATCCCTGATGATGGCGCTGAAAGACCTAGCCGTCTCCTCGGGTTCGGCCTGTACCTCGGCCAGTCTCGAGCCGTCTTATGTGCTGCGTGCCCTGGGCCGCAGTGACGAACTGGCCCACAGCTCGATTCGCTTCACACTGGGACGATTCAGTACTGAAGAAGAGGTGGATTTCGCCATCGACCAGATTCGCAAGAATATCGACAAATTACGTGAATTATCGCCCCTGTGGGAGATGTACAAGGATGGCATCGACCTGAATTCTATCGAATGGGCGGCACACTAGGGCAGTTTTAAGATAAAATAACCACACATCAAATTGAGGTAAGCAGTCATGGCATACAGCGATAAAGTTATTGAACACTACGAGAATCCTCGTAACGTCGGCAGTATGGATAAAGATGACCTGAATGTCGGTACCGGCATGGTCGGCGCACCGGCCTGTGGTGACGTCATGCGCCTGCAAATCAAGGTGAATGAAGCGGGTGTGATTGAAGACGCCAAGTTCAAGACCTACGGCTGCGGTTCGGCCATTGCTTCGAGCTCACTGTTGACTGAATGGGTTAAGGGCAAGACGCTGGACGAGGCCTCTGAAATCAAGAACTCTGAAATCGCAGCGGAACTGGAATTACCACCGGTGAAAATTCATTGCTCGGTACTGGCCGAAGACGCTATCAAGGCGGCGATTGATGACATCAAGAGCAAGGGCAGCGCTCAGAAGAAGAGCGCCTGATTCAGTAAAAGGTTGTAAGCAGTATGGCAATTACCGTAACAGAAAGTGCAGCACAGCACGTCAGAAAATTTCTTGCCAATCGAGGTGAGGGTGCAGGTGTACGCCTGGGGGTAAAAACAACAGGTTGTTCCGGTATGGCCTATGTGCTGGAATTTGCCGATGCGGTTGAAGATACCGATCAGGTATTTGAATCCAACGGCATCAAGGTCATCATCGATCCCAAGAGCCTGGTCTATCTTGATGGCACCGAGCTCGATTTTGCCAAAGAGGGATTGAACGAAGGCTTCAAGTTCAATAATCCCAACGTTAAGGATACTTGTGGTTGCGGCGAAAGCTTTAACGTTTAAACGTTTATTTCAAGACTGAGTCGATATGAGCACCGCAACCCAGAACCACTTTGAGTTGTTCGGTCTGCCTGTCTGCTATGAAGTCGATCAATTAAAACTGGCCGAACACTATCGTGAACTTCAACGTACCGTTCACCCCGACAAGTTTGCCAATGCTCCGGATCAGGAGCGCCGACTCTCTGTACAACGTGCCGCGCAGATCAACGAGGCCTTTCAGACCCTCAAGTCACCCATTCGCCGCGCGCGCTATATGCTCGAAATGCGTGGTGTGAAATTTGATGAACAACGTGAGACGGCCATTGAACCTGCCTTTTTGATGGAACAAATGGAATTGCGTGAATCCCTGGCCGAGATACCGAAGACCGGTGATGTACTCACGAAGCTCGGCAGCCTGCAGGATGATATTCAGACGAAGGTAAAACAGTTGACCAATGAACTGGTCGAACTGTTTAAAGACGATTCCGCTGAGGCCATGGCAAAGGCCAAAGCGAACATGCACAAACTGCAGTTTATGGACAAGTTGCAACAGGAAGTCGAAAATGTCGAAGAAGACATCGCCAATGCCCTGTAGATACATGACACAGTAACGAATTAGCGGATTAACAAATACATGGCCTTATTACAAATCAGCGAACCGGGTGAATCCACCAATCCCCATGAACACCGGCTGGCGGCGGGTATCGACCTGGGTACCACCAATTCACTGGTGGCATCCGTACGCAGTGGTCTGGCTAAAACCCTGCCGGATGAACAGGGCCAGCATTTGTTACCTTCTGTGGTGCGTTATCTGAAGGCCGGTGACATCGTGGTCGGTGAGACGGCCCGCGAAGCCGCACCAGGCGATCCCCTCAATACCATTGCCTCGGTGAAACGTTTCATGGGCCGCGGGGTGGATGATGTCAAACACCTCGGCGGCAAGTTGCCATATGAATTTATTAAAACCGATTCCTCGGTGCCGCGCATCCGTACCGCCGGAGGGGATGTCAGTCCGGTCGAGGTCTCGGCCGAGATACTCAAGACCCTCAAGCAACGTGCCGAGTCGAGCCTGGGTGGTGAACTGAGCGGTGTGGTGATTACCGTACCGGCCTATTTCGATGATGCACAACGTCAGGCCACCAAGGATGCAGGCAAACTGGCCGGTCTGAATGTACTGCGTCTGTTGAATGAGCCGACGGCCGCTGCGGTGGCCTATGGTCTGGATCAAAAGGGCGAGGGCGTCATCGCCGTGTATGACCTCGGTGGCGGAACCTTTGATATTTCCATTCTGCGTCTGCACAAGGGCGTCTTCGAAGTCATGGCCACCGCCGGTGACAGTGCCCTGGGTGGGGATGATTTAGATCAGGCCATCGCCCAGTGGATCATGCAACAGGCCGGGATCGGTGACGATGCCAGTCATGGCCATTTGCGTCAGCTGATGCACACCGCGCGAGATGCCAAAGAGGCCTTGAGCTGTAAAGACAGTGTCGAGTTGAAAGTGGAACTGGATAATGGCGAAGCCTGGAAGGGTAGCCTGAGTCGTGAGCAGTTTCATGATCTGGTAGATCCGCTGATCCAGAAAACCTTATTGCCCTGTCGGCGCACCCTGCGAGATGCCGGTATCAGTGCCGACGAAGTAGAGGAAGTGGTGATGGTCGGCGGTTCGACCCGTGTGCCGCGTGTGCGCGAAAAGGTCGGTGAGTTTTTTGGCCGTGAACCACTGGTGGATATCGATCCCGACAAGGTGGTCGCCGTGGGCGCCGCGATCCAGGCCGATGTATTGGCCGGTAACAAGGCCGAAGATGAGCTTTTGCTACTGGATGTGACCCCGCTGGCGTTGGGTCTGGAAACCATGGGCGGCCTGGTGGAAAAGGTCATCCCGCGCAACACCACCATACCCGTGGCCCGTGCCCAGGACTTCACCACCTTCAAGGACGGCCAGACGGCCATGTCGGTGCATGTCCTGCAGGGTGAACGCGAACTGGTGAGCGATTGCCGTTCCCTCGGTCGTTTTGCCCTGCACGGTATTCCACCCATGGTGGCCGGGGCGGCGCGCATCCGCGTCACCTTCCAGGTCGATGCCGATGGCCTGTTGACGGTCACGGCCAAGGAAGAGACCACCGGTGTCACCAGTGGTATCGAAGTCAAACCTTCGTATGGTTTGACGGATAACGAGATCGAAACCATGTTGCGCGATTCTCTGACCAATGCCGAGGAAGATGTAGCGGCCCGCATGTTGCGTGAGCAACAGGTGGAGGCCGACAGGGTGTTGGAAGCACTCGATGCAGCATTGGCCCAGGATACCGGACTGTTATCAAAAGAAGAACGGCAGCGCATCGATGAGGCAATGAAAAACCTGCAGACAGCCCGTGACAGCACCGACAACCGAGCCATCAAAAAGGCCATCGACGACACCGATCAGGCCACCGCCGAGTTTGCCGCTCGCCGCATGGACCAGAGTATTAAACAGGCTTTGACCGGCCATACCCTTGAAGAATTTGAATCAGACCTGAAATAAAGACCATGACCAAAATTATATTTTTACCCAACGAAGATCATTGCCCCGATGGCGCCGTCATCGAAGTCGAGCCCGGCATCTCCCTGTGTGACGCCGCCCAGCAAAACGGCATCGAGATCGAACACGCCTGCGAAAAATCCTGTGCCTGCACCACCTGTCATGTCTACATACGTGAAGGCTTTGATACCCTCGAAGAATCCACCGAAGACGAAGACGACCTGCTGGATAAGGCCTGGGGACTGGAACCCGATTCACGCCTCAGTTGTCAGGCGGTTGTGGGTGATAAAGATCTGGTGGTGGAGATACCGAAATATACGATTAATATGGTGTCGGAAACTCACTAAAAAATTTTTCACCACCAAGTCGCCAAGACACAAAGAATATCTTTAGCCCGGTTTTACCGGGCTTTTTGTTATTGTGATTTGAGCGGTAGGCCGCACACATTTTTTATGCCCACGCTGAAATTGCCAATTAAATTAATTCGATAATTACCTGGTGACTTAACTTAAAAACAAGATAACTTATTGTTATTTAATGCTTATCTAAGGATTATTAAGATGGGTGTCCAGCTAGTGTCCCAGCTAGTGATGTCCAGCTAGTGGTTTGTGAACCTTATTTAATGTGTTAAAGCATAACGACTATCAATATGGTGTCGGAAACTCACTCGAAAAATTTTTACCGCGAAGCCCGAGGGCACGAAAAACCCCAATAAATCTCACCACCAAGATACCAAGTCACCACGACACGAAAAACAATTCTTCAGGTTTCTCGCTGAAATGCGATTATGAGTGAGTATCTAGTTCTCTGAGCGGATGACAACTACCCTGCTCATATATACGTTTGATCATATATACGGTTTCGTATATATTTCTGTCTATGAAACTCCAGGCCAACCAGCTTTTCCAGCTCCTGTCTGACGAGACCCGCCTGCGCTGTCTGATGCTCATGCAGCAGCAGGGGGAGTTGTGTGTCTGTGAGTTGACCCATGCCCTGGGGATTATCCAGCCAAAGATTTCACGTCATCTGGCAACCTTACGGGATGCAGGGGTGGTCCTTGACCGGCGGCAGGGGCAGTGGATCTATTATCGGATTCATCCTGATCTGTCGGACTGGGCGCAGCAGGTGATCGAGACCACTGCGGGTGAGGTCACGGGCAAAAGCCCATTTAATGATGATCTGGCCACCCTCTTGGCCATGCCGAACCGCCCAGATGCGGCGTGTTGCGCATGATACCTATCAAAATAGGAACCCATAAATGAAAATATTGTTTTTATGCACCGGCAATTCCTGCCGTTCACAAATAGCCGAAGGCTGGGCAAAGTCTCTCGGTGGTAATGATGTCGAGATATATTCCGCCGGTATCGAATCCCATGGCAAGAATCCGCGGGCGATTGCGGTGATGCAGGAGGCGGGTATCGATATCTCGGCCCAGGAATCCACCAAACTGACCGACGAAATGCTGGCCGGGATCGATTACGTGGTCACCGTTTGTGGTCATGCCAATGAACACTGTCCGGTCTTACCGACCGAGACGAAAAAGGAACACTGGCCTTTGTCTGATCCGGCCAAGGCTACGGGCAGTGAAGATCAGGTCATGGCGGTCTTCAGGGTGAGCCGTGACGATATTCGTCAGCGCGTTGTGGATTTACTGGCACGTTTGTCATAAAAAGTCGTTAGAGATTATTTGAAATGAGTAATAAAAAATTAAGCAGTGAAATGAATTTATTCGAGCGTTACCTGACCCTGTGGGTGGCGCTGTGTATTGTGGTCGGGATAGGTCTGGGACATCTGTTGCCGGATGTATTTCAAGCCATCGGTCGCCTGGAAGTTGCGCATATCAACCTGCCGGTGGCGGTGCTGGTATGGTGCATGATCATTCCCATGCTGCTCAAGGTCGACCTCAAGGCCCTCAAGGGGGTGACTCAACACTGGCGTGGTGTCGGTGTAACCCTGCTGGTGAACTGGGGCATCAAACCGTTTTCCATGGCATTGCTGGGTTGGTTGTTTATCGCATATCTGTTTCGTGACTGGTTGCCTGCGG
>Ga0209633_10002814_pt1 | contig 16482 bp, 16 predicted proteins | sample Cruoilmetagenom1_FD_187290 | JGI IMG/M metagenome (GOLD analysis project Ga0209633, IMG submission 187290) | Oil polluted marine microbial communities from Coal Oil Point, Santa Barbara, California, USA - Sample 1 (SPAdes) (version 2) | ecosystem: Environmental > Aquatic > Marine > Oil seeps ... | reverse complement strand
AGCGGTTAAGCCGCGATGAGTGCATACGAAGATTATTGATAGGAGCGGTATTCATTGACTTTATACGGGCTGATGCAGGAAACGCCGTTGATGATTTCATCGCTGCTCGGATATGCGGCGAGCTATCATGGCGAACGCGAGATTGTGACCCGCACGGTCGAAGGACCGATACATCGCTATACCTATGCCGACGCGCATAAGCGCGCCGCACAGGCGGCAAGCGCCCTTGTCAAATTGGGCGTTGCGCCAGGCGATCGCATTGCAACGCTCGCCTGGAACACGTATCGCCACTTTGAGTTATTTTACGGTGTCTCAGGCATCGGCGCAGTGCTGCACACCGTTAATCCGCGCCTGTTCGAGGAACAGATACGCTATATCGTCAATCATGCGGACGACAAAATCCTATTCCTTGATTTGAGTTTTGTGGAACTGGCAGAAAAACTCGCCGGCGATTTCCCGACAATCGAGCATTACGTCATACTGACCGATCATGAGCACATGCCCGCGACGTCCCTGCCAAACGCTCTTTGTTACGAAGACATCATCGCCGAAGAAGCAGATACTTATGACTGGCCGGACTTTGACGAGCGCACTGCGTCGTCACTGTGTTATACATCGGGCACGACGGGCGATCCGAAAGGCGTCCTTTACAACCACCGCTCAACGGTCATTCACGCACTCGCCGCTGCGCAAAAAGGCGCTATGGACCTTGGTTGCGACGATGTCATTCTGCCGATCGCACCGATGTACCACGCCAACGCCTGGGCGATGCCCTACATCGCACCCATGGTCGGCGCCAAGCTGGTCCTGCCGGGTCCGAAGATGGACCCGGAAAGCATCCTTGAGCTGATTAATGGAGAAAAGGTGACGTTCGCCTGCGCGGTGCCGACCGTCTGGACCATGGTGCTGGAGCATTTGCAGGCAACCAGCGGCAGCGTCGACAGCCTGCAGCGCACGACCATTGGCGGATCGGCCGTGCCGCAATCGATGATGGATATTTTCCGCGAGCAATATGGCGTCACTGTGCTGCATCTATGGGGAATGACGGAGACAAGCCCGATGGGCGTTGTCGCCACCGACACGCCAGAAGTGGCCGCCCTGCCCGAACAGATGAAGCGCGACCAACTCGCCAAACAGGGCCGCGTTCAATACGGCCTCGACATCAAGATCATCGACAAGTCTGGCGCGCTCGCGCCGCGCGACGGAGAAACTTCGGGCGATTTGTGGGTCAAAAGCCCGTGGGCGGCGCGCTGTTATTATCGGCGTGAGGATGAGGCCCCTTTAGATGCTGATGGATGGTTCCCAACCGGCGATGTCGCGACCTGGGATGCCTACGGCTATATGAAGATCACCGACCGCACGAAGGACGTTATCAAGTCCGGCGGAGAATGGATCAGCTCGATCGAGCTTGAAAACGCCGCCGCTGGCCACCCCAAGGTCAGTCAGGCGGCGGTTATCGGCGTCTACCATCCAAAATGGGAGGAAAGACCGCTGATGCTCGTTGTGCCGAGCAAAACAGAGGCTCTGACGAAAGAAGAAGTCCTGGAATTTCTCGCCGCTAAATTCGCAAAATGGCAGTTGCCGGATGAAATCCTTTTTCTAGATGAGCTGCCGCTCACCGCCACCGGCAAAATAAAGAAAACGACTCTGCGCGAAATGTACAAAGACTTTTCGTTTTCCGGCGCCTAGCGGCGCAGTCAGATTATTGACTATTTTTTCGTTATACGCATCAAGCCGACAGAACCGCCTTGATGCGACTAGCGGCCAGTGCAAGGCCTTCTTTGCCCGCATCGATGGCGCCGGAAAACGACATGAAGCCATGTATGGTCGTTTCGAAACATTTATATTCAACTTGCACGCCTGCGGCCGCAAGTTGATCGGCATAAGCCTTACCCTCATCACATAATGGGTCATAACCGGCAGTAATGACCAACGCAGGCGGCAGCTCCCCCAGATCTTGCGCAAGGATCGGCGATACGCGCGGATCGGCGGCCTGGTCAGGGTTTTCTAGATATTGTTCTTTCAGCCACCGGATATCTTCTTGCCCGAGGAAATACTCACCGGCGCCGAAGTCTTTACGCGACGCATATTTTCCATCCGCCTCCGGCGTGGCGTCCACGGCCGGGTAAACAAGAGCTTGAAACGCGATTTTCGGACCGCCGCGCGCCTTGGCCAGCTGGCATATGACCGTGCTGAGATTGCCCCCGGCGCTATCGCCGATAACCGCGATGCGGTTTGGGTCGCCGCCGATTTTCCCGGCATTTTCTGCAGCCCAGACGAGGGCTGCATAACAGTCGTCAACGCCGGCAGGAAATTTATTTTCCGGCGCCAGCCGATAGTCAACATTGATGACAATGACGTCTGCATTTGCGCAATAATAACGACAGACATTTTCATGAGTGTCCATATCGCCCAAGGTCCATCCGCCGCCATGAAAATGTACGAGGATGGGAAGAACAGCGCCGGGCGGCGTACAAGGCCAATAAATCCGTATGGGGATATCTCCACGCGGCCCTGGAATAGTTCGCTCATCGCGCTTGGCCACCGGCATTTTTGGCGCATCGACGGCCATCGTCATTTCTTTCAACGCCGCCCGAGCGTCGGACACGGACAATTCGTAAAGAGGCGGTGCGCCTGTCTCCTTACCTTGCGCAAGAATAGCGGCAGTTTGGTCGTCAAGTTTCATTACGAGATTCCATTAATTGCTATATCTTTCCAAAGGTCCGCTATCGCGGTCGCCGAATTCGGTCAGACCCCGAATTTGCGACGTGGCGCCGACACTGGCAACGAGGCCCGAGGATATGTTTCTTGAACCCACGCCTTCTCACATCATTCGCCGCCAGCTTTTTTATCCAGATAAATTTGCAGATACATTGTGCCGGCCATTTCGCCGTCGGTGGTTAAGCCGCGCAACTCCACTTTTTCGAAAAAAGTGCCTGTTGCGCCCGCATAGATACCTGTTCCGCCGACGATAACCCCTCGACCTGACGGATGCGGCCCGACGGATACCTGAGCTGGGAGCGAACCAGTCCAGCTTTCACCAGCGTCGATACTGGCAAAAGCAGGTAAATGCGCTGTCGGAACGCGTTCGACTTCATACATCAGTAACGTGCCTTGCGGCGTGGTGACCGTCCAGTCAGTTTTCCAAGTTATATCGGGACGTATCCCATTATCATCAGGAAAGATTTCGAGTTCACTGGCCAATCCGGCGAAATTTCCGTCTTTATCGCGAATACGAGCCGTGAAGGCGAGCATGTTGCTGATTGTAGAATTTTCGAGGTTCGTAATGTTACCCGGCGTGCGCCCGATACCGCTAGCAAACCCGTGGGTCAGGGATAAAACATCCCCGGGCAGTTCTATAGAATATTCTATGAACTCCGCTTGCGTGGCAGCCAGGGCGCGCGCGGGGCGGCCCAATAAAGACAAGCCGCCGATCCCGAGCGCCATACCAAATAAAATTACGCATAAAGTTTTTTTCATTTTTCTCACCACAGCATAAGAAACGGGTATGGTTCAAACCATAATGTTCTCACGGTCGCCTGATCGGGTCGGCGCCGTCCCATTCCTGCGACAGCTCGCGAACGCCAGCGAAAAGATCCTCCACCGCATCGTTCAATTCGATGAGTTCAATCATACCGCGCAGCGGTGCCATGGTATCGATATAGGCGAACCTTTTTCGCCCGACTGGGACGACCTCGCCGCTGAAAGCGACCTTATGGTCATTGGCTTTGTGCCTTGCGACATCCTCTTCAAACGTTTCCGTCGACACCGCCCAATGGTGAAAGCATCCGATTCCGTCTTTTTCGACGCAATCTGCATATACTGAAGGGACATCATTATGCTGAAAGATCAACTCAAAACACATTGATCCGGAATAAGCGAGCGCGATTGACAGGTCTATGTCCGTCGGCTCGTCATAATATTTCATGTTTTCGGCCGGAAAATGCTCCATGATCATCCACGGCCCAACATTCAGATTCTTCACCCAATGCATCGCAGCAGCTTCGAGATCGTCAACGATGTACGCCACCTGCATGATCGCGCCCAGCGGTTGGCCAAATTTACAGATACGCGTCATCTCGATTCCTTCCGTCCATTTGTATTGTCAGTTCGTAAGCTGCATGCCGCCGTCAACGACCAATTGCTCGCCGGTTATGTGCCGGGCCTCATCGCTTGCAAGAAACAGCGCCGCATTCGCGATATCGAGCGTCTGGCCGAACTCGCCGATAGGTATGCGCGATAAAAAGTCGGCGCGCACTACCTCTTCCGGCGCGCCCGCGGCGGCAGCGGCGTCGCGGATCAACCCATCATGCATGGGCGTTGTGACTTGGCCCGGATGAATAGTGTTGCAACGGATGTTGTAACCCTGCTGTGCGCAATGCAGGGCGATTGATTTCGACAATTGCAGCATCGCCGCCTTGCTGGCGCCATAGGCCGTGATGAAGGGCGTTGGAACCAATGCGGCAATAGACGACAGGTTGACAATCGATCCGCCGCCGCTTTCCGCCATAACCGGGATAGCCGCGCGACAGCCGAGAAATACGCCTTCCGCGTTGACCTTGAAAATACGGCGCCATTCTTCGAGCGGCGTGTCCTCGGGCGAATTGCCCTTAGCCAGATCGCCAAGTCCCGCATTGTTGACCAGCACATCAAGCCCGCCGAACCTTGTGCGGATATCATCCATCAAAGCCGGCCAGGACGCTTCATCACTGACATCCTGTTTCACAAAAGAGGCGCCACATTCCTTCGCAACATCAACGCCTGCGGCTTCGTCCACATCCGTCATCAGGACAGACGCTCGCTCTTCAGAAAACCTTTCAACGATCGCCCGCCCGATGCCTTTAGCGCCGCCGGTAACGATGACCCGCTTGCCTTCCAGACGGCCCTTACCTTTTAACGCCATTGTTCACGACCCACTTTCCAACACGCCAAACAGCGCCAGCGCTGCGTCACAATCTTTCTGACTTACAAACGCATCAAACGGTCCGCCCGACAATTCGGAGCGGACCGTAACGCCTGGGGGGAGCTTTGCCTAAAAGCTCTTTTGCACAGACACGCCCCAGCGCCGCGGCGACGCGAAGACGCCCTCGACCGTGCCGAAACTGGTGATGGCTGATATGCCGCTCGTAATATACTGTTCGTTGCTCAGGTTCGTGCCGAAAACGGCGAAATCCCATCCGCCCTCAGCATCAGCCAGCGTAAGCCGCGCGTTAAAGAGGCTAACCGCCTCCTGCTCCAATATCGGCGTGTTAGGGACATCATTGAAATGATCGCCGCGATAGCTCCAATCGCCGCGCAGCGATGCCGCCCATCGGTCGGAAAGCGGGACGTCGATGTTAACGCCCACATTTGCGGTGAATTTCGGCGTCTTCACCAATTCATTGTCTAACGTAATCGTCGCACCAGGATTGAGCTCTTTATACTCGGCATCGAGATAGCCAACTGCGCCGTCTATACTGATATATTCGTTAGGGCGCGCCTGAAGCTCAGCCTCAACGCCGATCGTGCGCGCCGTGCCGCCGTTTTCCACAATCAAAATCAGATTGCCTGTCTGGTCGGCGCTCACAATGGACAATTGAATATCTTTGTAATCGTAATAGAACGCCGATAAATTAAAGACAGCCCGACGATCGAAGAGTTCTGTCTTCGCGCCGATCTCATACGCCCAGACAAATTCAGGATCGAATGAGCTAACTTCGGCTTCGGTTGTTGGTCGGCCATTAAAGCCGCCACTCTTGAAACCGCGAGAAACAGACGCGTAGGTAAAGACATCGTCCGTCACCTGATAGTCGAGACTGACCTTGGGTAAAAATGCGTTCCAGTCATCCCCAACCGTAGTCGGCGGTATGATTTGCGCGCCGCTATTGACGCGACTATGGTCGAGGAAATAGTCCTTTTCTTCGTATGCCCAACGAAGACCTGCCGAGAGCGCAAACCGGTCTGTCAGATCATAGGTGTTGTGCGTGAAGACCGCGAAACTTTGCGTATCGATCTGATTGAAAATATCAAAATCCAGATCAAGAGCTGCGTTTACGGGGTTCCCCATGCCGCCGGCGCACACAACGGTCGGATCAATCCCAAAGTCAGCGCATGTCGTTCCGGGCGCCCCGCCAAGGAAAATTAACGGCGCCGGCAACCCTTCAAGGGCGTCAAATAACCCGGAGGCCAGACGAACGTCATTTGCATCCGTCGCATCTTCATCAAAGAAATAACCGCCGATCAGAAAATCCAGTGCGTCGTCAAATAATTGCCCTGTAATTTGTAATTCCTGCGTGAACTGGCTCTGCTCCACTGTGTTATTGGTATGTAGATACTGAACCGGAGAATTATCTCCGTCGCGTGCAAATTCAGCGTCGAGCGAACGATATCCCGTGATCGACTTTACCGTTACTGCGCCTAGCTCCCATTCCAGCGTACCGGAAATCCCCCATATGTCGTGGTCATCTACGTTAGGCCCAGTGCCTGAGTTATTGAAAGGATCACCAAGATTAACGATAGCGGGCGTAGTAATCGCTTGCGGATCACCGACCAGCGCTTGCCAAAGCGGCGCAAGACCGCCAAGGGGATCATATTGCACCAAAGCGTTGTTCGCGCTGCCGCCTCTCTTGTGCGAAATATCAAAAGCCAGAAGCGCGTCAAAATTGTCCGTCGGCTCCCATTGAAGGAGAGACCGGCCAGCAACGACCTCTTCATCCCCGAGCCTGTCACCGGCGATTATCCGGTCCGTATACCCATGTTCCGTATTGTAATAGATGGTGTGGCGAGATTTTAATTGATCAGAGAGCGGGAGATCGATCGAGCCCTTTACGGAATAATGCGAGAACCTGCCAGCAGTAAATTTTATGTCGCCGCCGATTTCATCTGCCGGCCGCTTCGAGATCAAGCTGATCGCGCCTCCAATCGTATTCCTCCCGAAGAGCGTGCCTTGTGGGCCGCGCAAGATCTCCACACGCTCAACATCAAGAAAATCAAGCACCGTGCCTGTTGAGCGCGCGACATAAACATCATCTATGTAGAGCCCGACGCCCGGATCGGCGGTGATCAGGAAGTCCTGCTGCCCGATCCCGCGAATAAAAATTTCAGAAGTCGAACCACCGCCCGAACCACTGGGCGCATACCCGATGCTGACATTCGGCGCGAACCGCGCCGCGTCATCAATATTGTCCGCCCCACGCCTTTCCAGCATGTCGCCGGAAAAGGCGGTGATGGAAACCGGAACCGTTTGAAGATTCTCTTCGCGCTTTCGCGCCGTCACTGTAATCGTATCGACCGTCGCGCCTTGTGCGATTTCCTGTGCGCCGCTCTGTGTGGCCGTAACGCTCAATATCGCAGCCAAGACCGCCGTCGTCGCCATTTGCGCACCCTTTGCAGTGACGCCCCAGCCATGCTGAATCGTCTCGCCGCCTGCCGCCCCGCGCCCAAATTCAACCATGACGCACTCCCTATTTGTCTGTTTGCGTTTTTGTTTATGATCCCATGGACAAAATGGCGCATGCGACGTGATAGCCGCTATAGCGGAAAACACTCAAATTCCGGGCCAGGCGTGCGGGGCGCAAAGTGCAGATCAACGCCATGGACATCCACCATGGCCCAACCACGCTCAGGAGCCCGTGGTAGAACGGGTATGTCGAACGCATCATTGGCTCCATTCGCGGGAATGCCTTGATCACATGTTCATCTTTAACGCGGCTCATTTGCACCGCGTGCTTAGAGCATATGCGAATTACCACAACCAAGCGCGCGCTCTGAGTTTAAAGAAGGATGCGCCAATAACGCGGTCCGTAATGAGGCGAGGAACAATCAAAAGCATTCCACATAGCGGTAGATTGCCTCATGACTATGCCACAATCGAATAAATGGTAGGGACAACAGGTGTTTCGCGTGATTGCCTCCCTACTCACCGCGAAAAATCAGGCGTTTAGCGACGAATTCCCTGTGCAAATTAACAGGGAATATTTTGGGCGGAAAAGGGAAACTACGGTATTAGGTAGCAAGAGCAGGAACGTAACCTATTGATCTTGAGTCGAATTTTTCGATCATGTTGTCATGTCGGAAAGTCACGCTATCAGCGCATTACGCAGAAAACGAGCGGAGCTTTCCGGTGAACTGATTGGACTGGAAAAGCAGCGCAGAGCATTGGCTGCTCGCATCAATCACGTTGATGAGGCGCTAAAGCTATTTGGTTTTAAGGGCGACCCAAACGATATACCCGCGCGCCGTAAGCGTGGCTGGATGTTTAAGCGCGGTCAGTTGAAACGAATGGTTTTAGTAATCTTACGGGAATCGCCACGCGCTTTAGAAAACCGTGACATCGCCGCCATCGTTGTGCGAAATATGGGATGGGATTCCAGCGATGATGAACTACAGGCGCTCATAGCTGGGAAGGTTAAGGATGTGCGCAAACGGCTAAATCGTTTGACCTGATAAAAATGCGACAATTAGTGGCTCAATACGTCGCAAGCACAATATTTTGCGTTTCCTACAGAATCGGTTCTAATTCCAAAATGATTGGGGGAGAGACAAGTCGGTGGCCAATCAATGCAAAAAATTAAACTTTGTCCGTCAGTTGTAACTTGACTGTACGAATCACTAGTGATTCAACACTGCTAGGTTTGTTGTCCGATGAGGCGTGGGCCGGACTCGAACCGAGCTTCTTCGGGGGTGCCATCCCGTCGCATAACCATTCTGCCACCACGCCACACCAGACACACAAACCGTCACCCTCCGCATAGCGGAGGTTGACGGACTCGTGTTGCGGGTGTTCGCACAGAAAATCAAGATTAGAATCTATACTGAGTAAATTCACGCGGCGCGTTGCCAATACCCCTTCCATTGGCGGCTAACTGGCGCCGCCAAAGCGTTTTGCAGGATGCGCCCGGCAATAGCGCCATTGCTTTCGCGCCGGTGGTCTTCAATCCATGCGGCTTGCGCTGCATATTGATGCAAATACTTCGGTGAAACGTGATGGTGTTGGCCGCTGACCATTCGACGCAAGCGTGAAAAGAAGCTTTCCGCTTGATTGGTACAAGCGCCATCAATCGAATAGGCTTCGCTGTGATTGATGCGCTTCATCGGGAAATGTTGCTCAAGGTTATCCCAATGATAGGCTTCGTCAGCGTGAATTACCGTGTTTTCCTCAGCGTGTGCAATAGCGAAATCAACGCCAGCAGGCTCGGCTTTAGTCACATGCGTTAAGGTGCGGCCATCGCGGTCGCGAAGGGCAATAACAACGCGGCGCTTACCAGTTTGGAAGCGGTTTAGTCGCCGATCTATACGATCTTCTTTGAGGTTAGCAGGGCGAATGTGGCCGCCAAAATAGGCGCCGTCGATTTCGGCCTCGCCATCTACCTTTGTTTCGCGCGTTTCGCGCCCCAGCGCTTCGCGGATTTTGTGAGCCAATACAAACGCCGTTTTGTACTGGACGCCAAGATCGCGGGAAAGCTGGAGCGATGAAAGGCCTTTTGCAGCATTCGCGAGAATGCAGATTGCGGCCAGTAAATCAGTGAAATCGAGTTTACGGCTGGCGAAAATGGTTCCGCTTGTGACGCTGAATTGCTTGCCACAGGCTTTGCACTCGAATTTTCGGCGAGATTTTATCGTGTAGGTCTCGCAGCAACCGCAATGGCCACAGATTGCCTCGCCGCTGGTTTCTGGCCAGCGGATTTGGCAAAATGTCTCGTATGCCTTTTCCTCGCCAGCACGGTAGATATCCTTGAGGCTCAAGGTTCTAGCGGCGGCTGAAAGAAGAAAGTGTTGGCTCATTGTCATCACATTTGATATCTACATATCATATATGGTGATGTAGTTCATCGTTGTCAATATGAATCCAATCATATACGGTATGAAAATATCATATATGAGGATTTAAATTGATGGCGGAACCGCTTATATATCAAGAACAAGCCAAGAACATCCTTCGGGCTGAGCTTAAACGTCAAGGGTTTAGCTATAAGGACTTGGCCGCCGCCTTAGGTGAGAAGGGTGTGCAGGAAACAGACAAAAATATCGCCAACAAATTAAGTCGGGGAACCTTTACGGCGGCATTTTTGTTGATGGTGCTCGACGTTATTGGTTGCAAAACAATCCGGGTCAGGGACGAATGACAAGTAATGACCTACACGCCTAGTCACATAGCCAACTACATGTTGGAAAGGGCGGATGCCGAAGGGCGTACAATTTCGCCCATGAAGCTGCTTAAGCTTGTCTATATTGCATATGGATGGAGCGCAGCGCTTTTAGGCAGGAAGCTTTTCGAGGAGCCAATTTACGCTTGGGAGCACGGCCCGGTCGTAAAAAGCTTGTATCACGAGTTTAAGCATCGTGGTGGCGGAGCGATCCGAGAGCGCTCCGTTGATTACGATTTAGAGACTGGTGATACGATAATTCCGGTTGTTCCTGTTGGAGATAAAAATTCACACATTGTTCTTGATAAGGTTTGGGACGTTTATAAAGATTTTGGCGCATGGGACTTACGCGATAAGACTCATGAGGACGGCACGCCGTGGAAGGAAGTATACAGGCCCGGCGACATGTACCGTGTGATCCCGCATGGCTCAATCCAGGATCATTTTAAGGTGAAGATTAGGCAATATCTTGACCACGCCAAGTGACAATAACGGCGATAACCTTCTCGAAGAAGTTGAAAGCACCTCAGCCGCCAGCATTGCTGGTGGAGTTGGAGACTCTGAGCACCTAAAGCCTGAAAATGCTGGCTCAACAATAAACAATATACATACACAGCGAGAGGCGACTGTGTATGCAATATTTGATACCGAAATTAATACGTTGGGTTTGATGGGTTTTATTTCGAACGCAGCGTTCTCGTTCGCGGCGGGTTGTGCATCCTTTTCATTTGCTCTTTTTATGGAAAAGCAAGTCAGCCCGGAAGCGACTCCGGCTGGTGAGGTCTTGATGATAGCGGGGCCTTGGGCGAGCGGAGTGCTGGGCGTCTTGTCTGTAGCTATCGGGATATGGGCTTGGCGAAATCGCGGCTCAACAATCCAAAAAATTAAGGACAAGTCCAACAAGCGCTAGCCTTCCTGCTCTTGCTACCTAATACCGGGAAACTAAAATCGACATCAAGGAATAGATTTCGTCAGAATACCACGCGAAAGGGGGCGCTCATTCATTGAGCGCCCCCTTAGGTCAGAACCCGCAAAATCAGCGAGGCAGTTTGGTCTGCTAGTATTTAATCGCAAAAGTCACGCCGTAAGTCGCCGGCGAACCAGCATACCGATTGAGCGTATCCTGCGTTTTTAAGACGTTCACCCAATAATATTCATCGGTGACATTTTTGCCCCAGACCGACAATTCCCAGCGATCGTTAGGCGACTGGATGCCAGCTCTAAGGTCGACCAACGTATAAGCATCAATCGCCAATGCAGGGTCATTATACGCTGAACTTGGGGCTTGATTTAGAGGCTGACCGGCATTCGCGTCTTCAAGGCCACCCTTAGTTTTGCTCTGATACACAACCGATGCGCCGACAAATGCATCGATATTCGGTGTCAATGACCAGTCATACTGGGCGTCTGCAGAGAATTGCCAGTTTGGCGTATACGGAAATTCATTTCCAGTGAGCGGAATTTCCGGACCGACGCGCTGTGGAAAATTCGAGAAATCCGATCCATCATCGTTGGCGAGAATTTCGGAAGCCACATAAGACGCGTTTGCGCTCAAACGAAGGCCCTCGATCGGCGACCATAACGCTTGAATCTCGGCGCCCCATATCTTCGAATTCGGAATGTTCACCAATTTTTCAAGCTGTCCGAAGATTGGGTCTTGCACCCTCCCGCGAAGCTGCTTGTCCGTGTAATCATAGTAGAAAACGGCGCCATTGAGTTGCGCCGTTTGGTTGGCTAGCGGCGTTTTGAAACCCACCTCGTAAGCGAGGAGCTTTTCCTGAATAACCGGATCAAGCTGGCCGGAATTTGATGCGGACAAGGTTGGGAAACTACCCGCTTTGTAACCTTGGCTTATATTCGCATAGATTAGCGTACCGTCACCAAATGGCTTCCAGTTTGCGCCCGCGCGCCAAGACAAATTGTCTTCATTTAGCTCGTCGGTTACCTGACCGGTGCTGAAGTCAGGCAACAACGTAATACATTCGCCAGCCAATGGCGCCGGCCCGGGGAACATGACAAGGCTTTGAATGAAGCCGAATATTGTCGCGAGGTCACCAGCGCCAGAATCAACTGTGCAACTTTCAAATGCGGCTTTGGCTTCGGTATACCGAACGCCGCCTTGTAGGGAAAATTGCTCCGTGAGCTGGTACTCGGCGTTTCCGAACACCGCCCAGGTTTGAATATCATTGTCGGAAATGTTGAAAAAAGTATCGAAAAACAACGGCCCCACAAAGGCGCCTGTCGATTCGCCAAGGAATATCTGCTGATTGTCTTCGACTTTGTCATCTTGGTAATTACCGCCAACTATCCAATTAAGACGGTCGTTATTGGCGGTCCCTGAAAGGCGGAGTTCTTGCGAGAATGATTCTATTTCACCGCGCGGAATGATATGGAGGTTTCGCGCCGGCGTCCCGTCGGCGTCTTGAAACGCGAACTGATCGAACGTTTGATAAGAGCTTATTGATGTGAGCGTAATATTGTCAGACAGATCATAGTCGCCGCGTAGCGAAACTTGGAGAAATTCGTTGTCACGCGAGAAGTCCTGATCGGGATCCCAATCCGCTTCACGCGCGTTCGGATTGGCGATGACCGCATTCGCTACGCGTGGGTCTAGCGTCAACATGGGATTGACCGGTGTAATTTCGATCGCTTGCGGCGCCTGGGTGTCTGATTTGTCCAACCAACCGTTCACGTTCAATTCGAAACGAAGCACATCGGAGGGTTCAAAATCCAAAATAAGTCGGGCCGTCGTGAAATTACGCGATCCGAGCGTGTCATCTCGGCTCGTGCTTTCTTGCCAATCGCTGCTCTGTTCAGTTTTCACCGCCAAGCGAGCACTCAATGTGTCGGACAATGGACCACTAATAAACCCTTCGCCTTCGAAGGTGTTGAAGCGGCCATAACTAAGGCGAAGACCCGCTTCCAATTCATCCGTCGGTTTAGCGGCAATGTAGTTGATCGCACCGCCGGTGGAATTTTGTCCGAAAAGCGTCCCTTGCGGCCCCTTCAAAACCTCAACTCTCTCAAGATCAAGAATTGCGCCCCGTGTCATACTTGGGTAAGGCAGCGGAACCTGGTCGACATAGACACTGACGGTAGGGCCGGCCGCGAGACTAGATTCATAGTAACCGACGCCGCGGATCGTGTAGGTCGGCTGATCAAACTGCGAACGCGTATATGTGAATCCAGGCACCAGCTTGATGAGATCGCGGGGGTCGGATACGCCGCGTTCCCTCAATTGATCGCCACTGAAGGCGTCAATTGACATCCCGACGTCATCGACGCTTTGTTCCCGTTTCTGGGCTGTTACCGTAATGACATCCCGCGTCCGGCTTTCCTCACCGGCATCGGCGGGTTGAGCGAGTGCTTGCGGCGAGATGATCAGCCCGCCCATCAATGCAAAAATGCTCGCCGAGGTCGCGGCGTTACGTGAAGTGTTCAGTCGTTGTGCATGCAATTTGGACATAGTCCCCTCCCTTTCCGTTACCATATTTTTCGAGGCCCCTCTACTATGCGGCTCTCTTTAATCGTGCTGGTGTGGCGATTTCATGCGCGCGCCCGCGCGCGCTTGAATTCTCCGCCGATCTATGCGGCATCAGTTCGATACCGTATCCGTATACAAACGGTCTGCTTTCATCGGATGCCACGACAACCCTCCCCCGGGCTTCATGGCGAGCGCCACTACCGGAGCATCACCAAGTATGAAGCGACTGTGTCTGGCCAGACCGCCGGAAAGTATGGTTTTGGATGGAGGAAGGATGGGCGCGTCCAATTCGGTGACAGTGTTGTGTGCTCGCAACAGCCCGCAATGGCAGAAAACGGCTCAACTAGTGATCGATCGATATTTCGCTGATCTGTATGATCGGCTCTATGTTGGTGTAGTGAGCAATGTCGCCCTGCAACTCGGCTGCGTGTGGCAGGAAGGCGCTCTCATAAGCCTCCTTTGATCCACAAACGAAGCTTGCAATTGCGACATACTGGGCGTCTGGCCAAGGCTCGCCCGGATTGACGCCGCGCTCCACAATGATGGAGCGCATATGCGGCCCCAGTAATTCGATCGAACGCGGCATGTGCGTGTTGAGATAGTAGTCGAAGTCAAATTCGCCGCCCTCTATTTTGGGGTAAAGCACTGTTACTTTGATCATCTTGTCAGCCTTCTATGTGGTTCAAGAAAAAAGCTTCAAACTGCAGAAGCATTCGCCTTCTCGAAGGCTTCTGCGAGCCGCGCGCCGCAATAATCGAGCGCCTCGCCAGCTGCGGGAACGAATCTGCCCATTTGGATGAAGCCGTGTATCACTGTGGGGTAGCGCTTGATTTCAACGGACGTGCCTGCTTGCGCCATTAGCCGCCCGTAGTTTTCGGCGTCGTCCCGAAAAATGTCGAAATGGGCCGTGACGACGAGAGCAGGCGGTAAGTCCGAAAGGTTGTCACAGAAAATCGGCGATACTTGCGGGTCATTTCTCTGAGAGGGATCAGCCAGATATTGGTCGTATAACCAGTCAAGCTGCATCGGATCAAAGACATACCCTTCAGCAAATTCCTCCATCGATTTCGCGTCGCCGCGCGTGCCAACAGCAGGGTAGATAAGCGCCTGATAGTCCAGCGCGGGCTCGCCATTGTCGCGCACAAGATGAGTGACCACCGCCGCCAGCATGCCGCCGCCCGAGTCACCGCTGATCGCAACGCGCGACGAGTCTCCGCCGAAATCGTCCGCACTCTTTCGAATCCATTGAAGCGCGTCATGGCAATCTTCCAGCGCAGCTGGGTGACGATGCTCTGGCGGCTGACGATAGTCTATAGTGACAACAATGCTTTGCGAGGCCTGGCAGATGCGACGGCAAACACCGTCATAAGAAGAAAAACTGCCCATCACGAGACCACCGCCGCGGATAAAAAGGATCACTGGAAGCTTCGACGTTCGGTCTCCCGTCGGATGATAAATACGCGCCCGGATCGCGCCGCCACGACCCTTGAAGTCCATGTCTTCCGCTTGCACCGGCGCGGGCGGCAAATCGACCGTGGCGTAATAGGCATCGAAAGCCTCCCGCATCTCAGCCGGAGACATGTTTTCAGGATCAAGAAAAGGATTGGCCTCCAAATGATCAATAATTTTTCTGGTCGGCGCATCGACTTCAGGCGCCGCATCGCCATCAGCAATAGTGAGCAGGCTCTTTTTTACGAGAACGTGAGACATTGAGAATAATCCTATTGTTGAGGCTGAATGCCGGGCACGCAGTTTATTGCGCTCAATCGCAGCGCGGCCCGTCGGAAAGTATGGAAGTGGTGGTTACGCCGCTAAGTCTCGCCCATTGCGGCTCAAATAAATGCGGCAAATGAAAGCGCGCGTTAACAATGACATCGCAGAAAAAAGCGCCGGCGGCGTCAGCTCTGAGGCTATGAAAACAATCCCAGCTTGCGCGCCACCGCAACAGCGCCAGTTCTATTGCGCACGCCGAGCTTAGAATAGACGTGCTGGAGATGCCATTTTACCGTATTCTCAGAGATAAAAAGCTTAGCTGCGGCTTGTTTGTTGGAAAGGCCAGCCGCAAGCATCTTGAGCACTTCTAATTCGCGCTCTGATAGTGCCTCGACAGCCGCAGTCTCACCAGTTGACTGTACCGGGGCGTCGCCGATTGCAAGAAGCAAGCGAATAAAATATTCCGATTGGGGCGAGCCTTGCTCTTCATGGGCAATCTCACGCACGAGCCGTACCGAGATGGGCCCTTCATCAATGAAAGACCTTATCAATCCGCCAGCAGCTCCAATTTCCAATGCCCTCCGCATACATCTCAATGCCGCGCTTTCGTCTCCCAACTCCTGGCGGGTCACGGCCTCCAGGATGAGTATCTTCGCGGCGCGCCATTTCCGGTTTTGAGCAAGAGCTTGCGCCGAAGCGGTTCTCAATCGAGCAAGAACATTCGGGCCCGGCGTTACGGCCGCTTCGAACCGCAAATCGCCGATCAGGTTCGCCTCCAGCTCTAGTGCGTGGGTTAGAACGCCGGGAGTTTCCGTAAATTTATTTCCGGACCCAATCCTCGCATGCAACTCTTTCGCGCGATCGAAATCTTTGTCGTGAATTGCGATGCGTACGCGCTCCCACTCAATCGCATGGTTCAGGCGCGGCCAATCATGAAGATGCCCCGTCCGCTCTCCGTGTTCCAGAGTCCGTCGCACCGCATCCCGATCACATCGCGCATAAGCAACCCGCACTGAGGTCAAAAAGACCGATGCGATCATATCCGGCAACGCGACTTCCAATGAAGACGCCAAACATTTTTCTATGTAGCGATTGGCGCTATCGAGATCATTCCATTCGTAAAGCGCTTCCGGGAGATAACCGATTGCTATGGCGCCGACA
>Ga0209633_10002812_pt1 | contig 16494 bp, 11 predicted proteins | sample Cruoilmetagenom1_FD_187290 | JGI IMG/M metagenome (GOLD analysis project Ga0209633, IMG submission 187290) | Oil polluted marine microbial communities from Coal Oil Point, Santa Barbara, California, USA - Sample 1 (SPAdes) (version 2) | ecosystem: Environmental > Aquatic > Marine > Oil seeps ... | reverse complement strand
GCATTTTCTCTTCTAAGTAACTTTCTATTAGTTTAGGCGGAATATCTTTTTCGTCTAATGGCATTCTATTCACCCATTAAATTTTTAAACCTGTTTACTAACACTTTATTGCGTGTTTGAAGACTTTTGCGTTCTCCAGAAGATATCTTAAAGGCCATTATATAGTCATAAAGATCTTGGTTTTTTGAGTTAGGTTTTTCTGATATAAGTTTATCAGGCTCAGAATTATATTTTAGTCGATCCTTATCAAACTGTAAATAAACTTTCGCAAAGTCTTTCGGATTAGTCCCTTTTATTTTATCTTTATTTTGAAAAAGCAAATAGAACAGATCAACAAATATCCACTTTTGAGTTATTCGGCATGATGCTGATTTGTTGACCTTATCTAAGAATGCAAGAATATTGATGCTATCGGCGAGTATCGGCAAATAGATATTATCATCGGTAATAGTTGTATAATCCTCCATTAACTGAAGAGCTTTTAAATCACGCTGAGTCCCATGTATACATATTGAAACTGCATGTGCTAAATAATCTTGATGTTTGAAACGAGCTGAAGGAATACGTGAATTTGTAAAAAAATGTTGTAACCGTGCAGTACTGTCTATAACATGTCGAAATCCAGTTTGAACAGCGTTTCTAAGCTCTGCTGGAATAAGTCGAACTCCCATTTGCATGCGAGAGAAAAGTTTTGAAATCTCAGGTTCTCTAGAATTTTTAACAAATGCAATAACAACTTTGAAATTATTCAGGCGTCCTTTGAGTGCTTTAGAAAGATCCTTAAATGATTTCCCAGCAATCTCAAATTTATCAATTTTTTCTAAATCTTTTGACAGTACATATTCTCCGTCAATAAAATCCCATATAGAACGCAGTCGTTGTTGACCATCGACAACCTCATACGAAAACGTGCTTTGAGGATTACATTCCCTCAAATAAATCATTGGGATATCGTATCTTCGTAATATAGAATCTATTAATAATGCTTTTTTATTAGCTGACCAGACTGGACCACGTTGCCATGCGGGATTAAGATGAACGGATTTTCTTAATTTAGTCAAATCACTGATATTCATAATGTCATGTCTGATCTTCATCAATTGAATCTCCCGATATTAAAGAGATGCCCAAGTTAAAGCATTCTGACCTTAAGCAGATATTTTAACCTTTTCGTATGATTTCATCCAAAGCATCCGAAATATTCCATATTGGCTCGGCATCCCCGTCCTGTAGCATCTCGACAACTTTTGGAAGGCCGGCAACAGCAAAGCCATTTGCTAAATTCATCATTTGACGAGGTTCGGATACTATTTCAACGCGGTTAGTCCATTTTATTGCAATCAGCATTAAGGCATGTATTCTCAAAGGATCACTAGCGAGTATCGACCCTTCGATTATCTTATAAGTTTTGCTTTTGCCAAGGTCTGCAGGTTCCATATCAAACCTAACAGCTATGCAAATCGACAAAAACCAAAGGTCCACCATTCGAGGGAATGGACTGTCATTAATGTTTGATCGCCCACTAGTCATGCAATATCGTTGAAATGTATCCCTATATTCCTCCGGGACACTAACATCCATCCCCTGAAATGGATTATAATATCGTTTTGCCATTATTGTCTCCTATACGAGTTCTTCTATCTCGACTTCAGCATCTACGATACGCGCACAGAGTTGACACTCATCCCTATGGTTACAATCGCAGGAACGTATTGTTTGTTCTGTGAAATGGGGATCATTTATTAGCATCCTTGGATAGTGGGAAGGATTGGTAAGCGTAACCACAACTCCGGCAGCTTCATCAAGGATTTCCTCGCATCCTGCGATTTCATCATGCGTAAGAAACAAAATAAGTTGAGCGCTTTTCTGAATCGCGGCTCTTAGAACGGATCTTTTTACATAGCCACTCATCATTCCGAGGGGAGTATCGATTACATTTGGCGCTTCAACCTCACTAACTTTCGTTAGCGCCAAAATGAATGCTAATGTGAGCGCGCGTCTTGATGCACCATTGAGATCGCGGTCAGGATCAAGTGTTCTGCCCTGTGGCCCATAAACCTTAATATCAAAATCTTTATTTATTTCAGTTTGTCGAATAATTGCGAATTGCTCAGGATCAGCCCCAATCATCTGCAGGAATATTTCATTCATCTTCTCGCTTACACGGACGAGTTCTTCTCCCGTAATCTTATCATATGAACCTTTAAGAACGGTGATTATATCCTGAGCCACTGCAAGTTCTGCAAGGACACGGGTCCCTTTTCCTTGAACTCTTAGTAGTCGGTCCCGTTCCTTAGCCAAAAAAGCACGGTCTCTATTAAGACCATCGAGCCGGGCTTCCAGAGATGATTTCTTTTGCAAGAAGCGGTCTCTTTGCTCTTTGTATCTTTTCTTGGTATCTCTGAGCCCTTTGATATCCGCATCAGGGAGTTTGGCGATTTCAAGTTCGACCGTTCGTTTCGTTGCACCTGCCTTGTCCCGAAGTATCGCCAGACTATCTCGGTTCTCTACAACCCTTTTGTAATCTTTTAACCATTGTGATTCTTTGTGTTCAGAAGGCTGTTGCAGAGTTGTTGAGCTAAAAAACAAATCAGTAATTATCACCTGTAGCTCATCAGCATTTTTGCTATTATCAATTAGTTTTTGAATATTCAATCTTCTACGATTACCATCGGGATCATTCTCATCAATACTCTCTCCACAGATACATGTATCTTGAGTGAGCCTATCTTCGAGTACTGGTATTGTTGTATTTGGTATTTTCCCTTGGTCGTGAAGGTCGTCTAATTTCTGGAAAGCTTCACTAAGAATAGGCGCAAGTAGATCGATTGCAAGGGCATCACTTCGGAATAATTTTAAATGATCCTTTTCCGCAGATTCGATCCTATTATCAAGCTGTTTTATATCACGGTTTACGCTCTCAAGCCTTCTTTTTAGTTTCTCTTTATCACCTTTCTGCAAGGCTTCTGCTATTTTTCTGTCGATTGAATTAAACTTTTCATCGAATGCCGCGAACTGCTCATTGGCATCATCATACTCAGCCTGTTTCTCTTCAATATCCGCCTCGATATCCTGTAACTGTTCAACCACATTATTCAAGTCACCAGAGCCTTGTAGTTTTCTTGCCTTTTTATTAGCTTCAGATGTGGATTTATTTACATGCCGCATTGCATCTTCTATGATGCTTAGTCCAAGAAGTGATCGTATAGCATTTTGAACTCTTTTGCGTTTTGTAGAAACAGCTACATCTGCTTCGATGAAACTCAAAGCTCTATCGCCATCAGTGAAAAAGACCTCTCTGAGGTCAGGTGGCAACTCTTCATTCACGTGGACTTCAGGAGATTCGATTGGTTCTGCCCCTCTATCAGTCAAAAGGAAAAGTTTCACGGTCGAGGGTTGCCGACTCCATTTGGTTCCATTTATCTCTTCGGATGCGTATCTGACTATTCGATACTGCTGGCGCTTCTCTATGATCCCCTTGGTGCTTTTGCGCCATTTCGACACCTCAAAATCTACGGTTACAGTGATCGGGACCCTTTTGCCATTATCTATGTTCCAATCGATTGGATGAAGCCTGTACTTACTCCCTTTAGCTGGAAGAGCTGTATCTCCGTAGAGAGCCCATTGCAGAGCTGAAAGGATTGTTGTTTTACCAGTTTCATTTGCAGCCCTAATAACGGTCAGGTTACATTCGGGATCTGTCGAGAATGTTAATTCGAGGTTTCTCAACAATCTGAAATTCTCAAATTCAGCTCGAAGAAGCTTCATTATCTTGATTCTCCTTGCTCTGACTGTTCTGTTTTCAAGAAACAGAAATAACAGAATTATTGTTCGGAAGCAGTATTTTCTGCTAAGAAACGACCGGTTGCATCACATTTATCATTTATCTTCTGCTGTATGTTGATAGCTTTTATACGGTGTTGACTCTCAAGCATTAAAATATCGGCGATTGTATTAAAGATTTCCTTTCTGTACCCACTGCACTTTCTATCCAAATTCTTACACTGGTCAGATATTATTGATACAATTTTTTTATTTAATGCCATTACCTCTTATCCCCCCTAATCAAAGATAGACTGAATTCACCAACTCATCGATTATCTTCAGTGGACCATCAGGCCGACCTGCATTTCTAGCAAGACTCGCAAATTCATGAATTCGCGATAATTCTGATCTGATTAGCGACCGAGTATCTGAGTCTAACCCTTTCTTTATATTTGGTGGCAACGCTATGAAATCATGTATGATACTGTAGGTCTTATCGATTGCGCTACAGGTCCTAAGAAGACGACCTCGACGTTGAACCCATTGCCTCTCAACTGTCGTACTCGCAAGAATGAATGCCTGGCATATCTGCGGAATATTCACACCCTCATCAAGTACACGTTTCGCTGTCAGTACCCGAATTTCACCTTGCTGGAAAGAATGAATAATATTTTTTGTCTTTTCACGGTTTTTCGTCTCTTCGGCGGTGAGCTGGTGGAAAAGAACACCTCTATCTCGAAGCAGGCCGTTTATCTGTTTTAATTGTTCTGGCCCCTTGTCCGAACCATAGATCAGAGCGTATCTGAGGTCTTTAAGGTAGAGTCCATCAAAGAGCGTTGCCAAGATCTGGACCTTGCTATCAATTGTTTCTAGTAGCGCTCGTCTATCACGAAATAGCTTTGCTAAATACTCATCTGGTTTGCCATCATCGGTTCTCCACGCGCTTTTTTTTATCATTTCTGTCAAATCATACCATTGGTCCATTTCTGTTGGAGATAGATAGCAGGGATGAACAAAGTAATCGTACTCTACAAGGCATTTTCCAATCGCTTCTTTTAGGGTGAATCGGTATACGACAGGTCCGAAGAAATCAAAGATCGCTGCCGTTCCTTCATCGTCATACTGCCTTACAGGTGTTGCAGAAAGACCTATACGAAATTCGTAATAATCAGGTGTATTGCCAATAAAACTAACCCTTCCAAGATTATGGGCCTCATCGGCTATCAAAAGTCGTGGGCAATCAAACGATGCAATGGCGTTTGCGAAGTCCTCTGAACACAATGTATTGTGTGTAACAACAATCGCTTCAACGTCAGAAATTCCGGTCCGTAATCGTCTCTTAACTTGTTTGATTGACTTTAGGCGTCCGGCGGCATTGCTATCTTCTGTTAGATTCGTGGTCCTGACATTGAATTGGCCTATCTCGCCACACCATTGATTGATGAGAGGGATGAATGGAGCTGCGACGACTATCAGGAGTGGCTTATTTTTGTTATATGCCTTATGAGCACAGATCATCGCTGTTATCGTCTTGCCTGAACCAGTGGCCATCTCCAAAACGCCACGATGATCTGACGAACACCATGCGTCAACAGCCTTCCCCTGATGCTCAAACGGCCCTGATTCATATTTAATCCACTTCGGTATCTCGAAATGGAAATCTAATTTGACAGACCCTGAGCCATTATCTAACTCATTTTCCCCCCTGTTCTTTATTGCCTGCCGGTACAAGGATTCATATTCGTCTTCAGAAGGAGGATGTTCAGATGGATAGGACTGGAGGATTTTATCCCTAACGGCCTGTGGAATCGATATCACATAGCAGTCATCTTCTTCATTATCCCACAGGTGTTCAAATTTATTACGTAATTTCTCAACTATGTATAGCTGTGTCGAATCAACCCAGGATTTGGAGATGCTTATTTGCTCAAAATTATGTTTGATACCTTTAAGCGTGATGTTACTTGAACCATGTGCAGCTATCATGTCGCCGCTATTTTCAAATATCCATACCTTTGGATGGAAAAGGGCGCGTTTCATTAGCGCAATCTTTATCTCTATGCGTCCGACACGTACTAGGTATGAAAGGCATTTAAGCGTATGCTGTTGCAGCTCGTCATCTGTTATTAGGATCGGTTCGATTAGTTTTTTTGCGACATCTTCAGGAGTCCAGATACCGCTTTCGATAGCTTCGCGGTCTTCTGGACGTAGGAAAGGACTGATAACCAGTCTAAAACTGAATTTTGAGTTATTAATAAAGGCTGCAAGGCCAGGGGCTAATGCCGATAACGCTTCGCTTGAAAAAAAACCCATCATGCAATCGGCTTTTTCAGATACACGGAAAGTCGGGACAAGAACCTCTTCAGGAAAAGGGTCGTTTGGAAGGAAATATATGGGCTGGAGGCCTTTTAACGATCGGAAACTAATTTCTTTGTCTTGATCTGAATCCATAATTATTCTGTATTATGGCATCTAATCAGCATATGTTCAATAAAAAACATGTAATCATAGATTGCATACAAAGCAAAAGTTCTCGTCGTCATCTTTTATCATCGGTGAAAGAATATCGACCAGCGTTGAATTTGGCAAAAGACCCTTCTTGAGCTTCTGTGCCTTTTCAAAATCAGCTATGATTTTATCTTTTCTCTTAATCAGTTCGTTTAGCGATTCTTTTTCCGTCCAATAATATTTCCTATTATCGGCATGCGCCCTTTCATACTTAACAGATTTTTGAAATAGGTCTGGGTGTCTTTCGTGTAGCCTAACCCACTCAACTTTTCTTTGGAAAAAGCAAAAATAACAGCCTGACCTTGACCGCCATTCATAATATTTTGGCAGCCCAACACCGTTGTCCTCTAAGATTTTGATAACATCTTGCTTTGTTATCCCTGGTTTTTCATCGTGGAATGGAAATACAGGCTTGATATTTGGTTTGGTGGATATGAACCCTGAGCGGTTCTCATCGGCTCTAATCGCGATGTAGCTATAAGCTGTATCTTCCCCGATAAATTTTTCCATCGGTTCAATTTTTAACAGTCTAGTGCACCAACGATTGTTTGGTGATGGTAAAAAGCCCTTATTTACATCGAGCCAATGATCAAACCCTCTCTTGCTCTCTAAGTGTTTGATTTTTTTACCTAATCTAGCCTCTAATTTGTGGAGGAAGTCGTAGGTCTCTGGTAGCTCTTTATGTGTATCACAAAAAAAGTATTCAATATCTTTGAGCTTATCCCGTAAATACAAGGCAAGAGCGGCGCTATTCTTACCGCCAGATAACCCTAAAACATGTCGGACCTTATTTTGAGCCAATTTTTTTTATCCTTCTTTCGGTTTCTTTCACAACTGAAGCAGTTCCATCCTGGCTCTTAACTGTTTTTTCAACGAGAATAGCAACAAGCGCTTCCATAAGCTCATTGTTATCTTCAATGATTGCATCGGCGATTTTCTCTATCTTTTTCAGCTGTTCAGTGTCAATCCAGATGACATGAGAGATGTCATTACCGTCAGGTTTTGTTACCGTGACTCTGCGGGCGATATAACCGGTTTTCGTATCTCGGGCTATTTCTTTTTGTAAGGCCTCAAGGTTTCTGAATCTTCGAGCGATGTCATTAAGTTTAGACTCAAAAACAATCCTGTCTTTATCCTTCCAAACACGGGCAGGTTTATCAGCAATCACCATGACAAGGGTTTCTAACCAAACTTCGTCGGAATCCTCTTCGTTAATCGCGGCCATGATAAACCGTCTTAACTGATCCTCCACGACCTGACTGTGTAGATATGTAGCTCGAACTCTTAAATCTTCACGGATCTTCTGTATGTCACTGCTTATCTTAAACCCTCGATAAATGAGGTGTTTACAATCGGTTAATAGTTTTTCATAAGCTGTCTGGAGATCTTTCAATGCTTGGGCGAGGTTCGAACGAAACGATTTAACAATCTTGTTATCAATAGGCTCATCCTGGTCCAAGCTCCCAAGCCCGCATGCTTTAGGCAATGCATCAAACAACAAGACATCCGGTTCTTTAGCATTCAAGACCGCATCACGAATGGCAATAGCACTTTCACTAAGGCCGTCTTTTGTTTCAATCGTATACTGAGGAAGTTGAGTGATGAAGCCAATGATTGGCTTAACAACTGATAATATTGTTTGGTTTCGGTGCTTTACAGAACTATTGTCTTTAGAGCCTGAAAAGATACTACCGAGTTCATGAAACAACTGAGCCCTTAATCCAGAAATATTGAAAAATTTTACTGAGAACCTTTCCGGTTTCCGGTAAAAAAGTTCAAAGTGCTCTACACCCAAGACAGGTATGAAATTTCCATCTAAATAGACGCTTATGTGTTCGCTATAATATAACAGGACAGATAAAAGTAGTATCGGGATAGGGCCGCTTTTCACACCGAATGGTGGTTTTGATAATTGGTCGTTCAGTTTATCAAGGGATAATAGCTGGTTCTCTGCTGTCATGCAGAATTCTTCAATAGCTCCCCATACGTTGGATATGCTTGGATCATCATTTGGCAGAGAAAATTTCCAACCGTTTTCGCTATTGCTATAAATGCCAGTGCTTAACAACATCGATTTGAACATGCTGTATTCAGGACCGTTTCCGACGATGCCGAGCCGTTCTTGGCCTTCGTTCTCGATCATTGCAGTTATAAGCTTATGTCGGGCTGCTGCACCTTGGCTTGTCAGATCACGTCGGTTTATCAATTCATTCCATAATGCAAGGCCACGATTGTATGTTATATCAAGCGTTGCCGAAAGATCGTTTTGAAAATGGCTCCAACTCTTATATGTTATTTTTTCACCGAGAGAAAAACACTTTACCTTTTTTGAGGTGATATCAAAGGATCTGTTTACAGCGTCCTCAAGGATTCTTTCAGTGTATAGCACCCTCTGCATGACTTCGCGTCTTGCTACACCATCCGATTGAAGCTGTTTAGTGCTTGATGAAATCCTGACCAACGCTGTGTATTCGTAACAAGCTGCTTTAAGCGCTTTTATTTCAGAGGCGCATATTACGAGGACAGGTCTTCTGTCTGAAGTCTTCTGGGGGATTCCACCAATTTTCTTGAATTCTTTATAATCTCCTAACCAATAGATTATTATGCCGTCACTCGAACTGCTTTCACATTCAAATTCATTGAAATGATCGAGGTCGTCATAATATTTTCTTTCGAAATATCTTAGTGTTCCGCTGATATAGCTGTGACGTTGTGCGATTAATGGTTTTAGCGGGAAATAATCATTGAGTAATTTTGCAAGTCCGATATTGATAAGCTGGCTCTGGTTTTGAACTTGCGCTTCAATATTAAAATCGGAACCTTCCCAGATACGAAGCTCATCAATCTGTTTTCTCCAGGTCAAAAAACCTTTCTCAATGAGCTTCTCAATAGCTTGCAAAGACTTGTCATTTTCGATTTCATTATTCGGTAAATCGCACATCGCCAAGGAAACAGTCTGTTTTGATGCTTTCAATAAACCAGTTGTAGAAATTAGATTGAGGATGCCTATTGTTTTTAGTATGTTAACGAGGTCAGTATCCAAATGATTAGCATCCATGATACGTGAATGGATCTCAACCCATCTTTGGAATTGAGGTCGCATCGAAAATGAGATACCAGCCGTTTCAACAAAGTAATCATACAAATGGTATAGCTTGAGACATTGTAGCTGTTCTTCATCAACCTGCGTGCTTTTTATGAAAGAAATGAATGAATTTGGTTCTTCGCTTGCAAGGAAGGTAAAGAGAGTTCGATCATTTTGTGAATATTTTGAACATAGAACTGGTAGGGCAAATGCTGTCAATGGATGTATAGGGTAGACGGAAAAAAGGCCATCATGACCTAATGAATGAATTGGATCGTACCCGGATATATCGTTGAACCATTTCTCTGCCCAATTGGATATCTGTTCCTGAAAATTCGATGAACCTGACTTTTCAATTGCATTTCCAATCAACTGGATCATCCGGTCAGAAGATTCAATAAACGGTATATCCTCAAACCGTCCTTGGATTTTACCCCATTCTTTCCTCTGCTCTGAACCAAGGTTATGAGCATAATCTGCAAAGGATTGATGCAGTAACCCAAACATGAAGACGTTTGAGCCTTCATCGCTTGCTGGAAGCTCCGCTATTTGTTGGAGCAAGTATAGGTCGTCTAATGATTGGTTTTGGGCAGCATACTCAAGACTTTTCCCGAGTTCATCAATAATCAGTAATAGTCCTGATTTAGATGCACGGTTGATTTCTTTTAGTAAAGAGAGCAGATAGTTCGCATCGACATTTTTACCCTTTTCAACATCATAGTTAAGGTTAGAAATATCATATAGTGCGCGAGGTTTTCTGCCTAATGCATTCTCCCAATAATTTTTTGAGCCATTATAGAGTGCACGTGTGATTGTGTTTGCGATTGGCTCTCTTTGAGCAGTGACTATTGCTCGTAGTAATCCTTTAGCGGGGATGCTCTCTTCTATCAATCCAATTAGGTCCCCACTATTATCAGCGGAACGTAGTATCTCGATAGCCTTTTTACGGGTAAGTTCATCCTGCTCTCCACAAAGTGTTACCAGAAAATGTGCGAAAGCGGATTTCCCTGTTCCATATGCGCCGGTCAGAGTCCATGCCCTGACAGAGTGCGGTTGGGACACGGCTTTTACGAATCTTGTAAGACCATCAATAGCTCTTGATGTCGGGATGTAGCCGTCAATGCTGTCAGGGATTTTGATGTCTCGTTCTAAATTGACAGACCGGGTGTATCTTCTTTTTACAGATATAAAATCATAATAAGAAGCCATGATTATTTACCTTCTTTTGTAATATTGATTTAACAGCATTTCGGCCAGCTTGTGAGGAGCAGATTTGAAAGCGAATTGTATCAGACCAGCAGTATCGGTTAAGGCAATGTTGTTAAATTTTTTAGAAACTTTCTCGATAGCGTCACATAATGTAGCTTCAGTAATCTTAAGTATTTGTCCAGGGCTACCTGTTTCGTATAGAAGTCTTGTTAGTGACATAGTTTTAGCGTCACCTTCGGTATTCGCAGAGTAATCAAGGCACATCCATACAATTATTTCTGGTGGCAACGTTGGTTTGTTACCATAATTAAATATATACTTTTTTGAATCACTAAAGGCGGTTATCAAGCTCAGTTGGGTAAACGGTGAATCGAGAGAATCTTCCTTGAATTGTTTTAGCGAATTCTTTTCGACATACATTCGCAGCAAACAGTTAACGTCTTTCGATACCGATAGATCGCTAAGACGCTTTGTAGGAAAATTTTGGGCTTTGAATTCTTTTGAGGCGTAGACTAAATCATCAGCCGTGAACTCAATCTGGTTGAATCCGTTAAATGCCATATACCAGACCGGTGTGTCACAGGGTGATTTGAAAAGTTGCCAATGGAGTACCCATAACGAAGCAGGGTCTTCAAGATATGGGTCCCATCCGTCTTCATTGAGCAGGTTCCAGGCGAGCGTGGTAGGTTGGAAGGAACCTTTCTTACCATTCTCTAATTCTATCACCTTGAATGCATTACACCAATACCTGATAGCATTGACCATATTTTTTCCGACTCCCAAGATGACAGATGCGTCATCATCTCGGAATACAGAACCATCTTCTCGGACCTTATCAAATCCTTTTTTCAGCCAACCGAATCTTGGATGAAATGTTTCATGTCGGGCAAAAATCGGGTTTATTTTGTGCATATTCTCGTTAATGACGTTAACTCCTTGATGAGGATTTTCTGGACAGGTCGCAAATTTGTGCAATTATCCTATATATTTTGGTCAGTTAATTGTCAACATATAAACACAATATACAGCATATTTGTATTTGGAGACCACAATATGTTGAAACAAATTATAAATCAGCTTCACTCGTGTCTGCCCTTAATGCAAGCCTTCAGGTGATCTATGGCTTGAATTTATCATAAGGGTGTGACAGATCCGGTCACACATACCTTTTTTTTGTAATTTGTTCAAAGGGAGTTAGGCACATGAACAAAATGGAACTGATCCAGGCACTGAAAGAATCCAATGGTCTGTCCAAATCCGAGGCTGAGAAGGTCGTTAACCTTTTTTTTGATGAAATGTCCAACGCTTTGGCAAAAGGTGATCGTGTGGAGATTCGTGGACTCTGTTCCATTTTTGTCAAGGAATACAAAGCATACACAGGACGAAACCCCAAGACTGGCGAAAAGGTAACTGTCACTCCAAAAAAACTTCCTTTCTTTAAGCCTGGTAAGGAACTCAAGGATAGGGTCGATCGTTGATTTTATTGTGTGGGATCAAATGTAAAATGAAAAAAGCAGGCTTTTGGCCTGCTTTTTTTCTGTTTGAATTGTCAGGCTCTATATTTTTTTAAGAGAGACTCCCGCCTTGGTTTTCCGTACTGAGAATTTGTCCCCTTCAGCAAATCCCATCTTTCCAATCAGTGCTTTAGCAATAATCGCACTGCCACGCTTGTTTACAAAGACTTCTTTTGGTGGCGTAGTATTTTTAATAGCTCTGCCTGATTTAATTTTTGGAGCCTTGCCAGCTTCCATAAGAGCGCTTAGGTAGTGGTTTTTAATAGAGCAGCTGTCTTGAACTTGAAAGCCTTCATTATTTCATTCTGGTGAGTTCCGCTTTCGACCATCTTAATCAGTTTCTTGTAATCAACTTTTTTCTTGGCTGGCATCAAAAAGCTCCTTTTATAGGTGATTGAAAGGTAAATTTTGTGGAATATTTGAGGTGACACATCTGAATTTAACTTTCTCAACATTGCCTTACTTCCAGAAAGTTTTATATATGCCATTCCTATAATAATTTTATGCGAAGGAGTGTGAGGGGTGTTTTATTTTTAGTATTGATTGGTGTTTTATTTTTTAGTTCTGGAGCAAATGCAAATCATTCTGAAATATATTTTTCAGTTGGAGTTAATACTTCTGATTTAAAATTAGGCTCACCAACAATTGATATTAATAGTGGATATATAAATTTCTCAGTTGCCCAAGCAAATAAAATCGGGGTTGGTGATGGGATTAATTATGGAGCCAGCAATATAGTTTATATTTCTGGGAGAGTTAGCCCTACAAATTATTCTGTAATTAATGCAACAGGTGCAACACCTTCTGATATTTCTGGGCAAACGGTTAATAATATTACGAGGGCTTTTAATTCGTTGTTTTTGGCTGAAACTGGCGCTTCTGATTCGAGCCATTTGGGGACTTCTAATTTGAGTGAGGGGAATTATACTTTGAATCTTGCTTGTTATGGGGATGGGGCTGATACGGATGCGGTTGTTGTTGATGGATGGGATACTTCGGCAGAGAACTATATTAGGATTTACACTCCTGTTAATTCTAGTGAGGTTGGGATTAGTCAGAGGCATGATGGGGTTTGGGGAAATGGATATAGGATAAATGGAACAAGCGGAAATTATGCAGTAATTATACAAGAAGATTATACTGAAATTGAAGGTATTCAGATTTTTGTTCATAATTCTAATAATAGTAAAGGTATCCAGTTTGGATTTTCTTCTGACAGAATAAAAATTAGTTATTCTATTATAAAAAGTGCTGGATTATATAGTGGGCAGGATGGGATTTTCGTGGGCGCTGGTGCCACTAATGTTGGTTATGTATATAACACGGTTATCTATAATATTTCTGGGAGTGGCTTGAAAACGGATAACGCTCTTTTGTATTCGTATGGCAATGCTATCCTTAATTGTGAGGATGGATTTTCTTCTTCTTATCAGGATATTATATGTAAAAATTGTTTAGCTTTTAATAATAATAATGACTATACCAATAGTAATTTTCATAGTGATACTGATTATGTTGCTTATTCTGATGGGAGTTTGCCTCTGGCTACTGTTTGCTCCAATTGTATAAATATAACAGGAAATAGTAGCAGTGATTTGTTTGTCGACTATGCTAATAGTAATTTTAATTTAAAACAAGGTAGTATTTTAATAGATTTAGGTGTTGATTTAAGTTCTGATGGGGATCTTTCTTTTTCAGATGATATAGTAGGGATATCTCGATTTCAAGATGGAGATGGCAATGGTACTGACAGTTGGGATATTGGAGCTTTCGAGTTTGTTAGCAGTGGAGATTCTTTCCCCACTTCAATTCTAAATTTCCCTGTAGATACTTATAATTCCTCTTCTACAAGTATTGTGTTCAATTGCTCAGCAATAGATGATGTTAAATTAGCCAATGTTACGTTATATGGAAACTGGAGTGGGGGTTGGCATACTAATGAAAGTGTTAGTTTTTCTGGAACATATAATTCCACTATTTTTAACAAAATTTTACCAGAGGGAGCTTATATTTGGAATTGTCTAGTAATTGATAATGATAGTCAGAATGTTTGGGGGGCTAATAACTATAGCTTTATCGTTGATATGACTATCCCTGTTTTTACTGCCATAGTCAATCAGACTGCTTACGATAACGAGAGTTTTTTTTATAATTTTGATGCTACGGACTTTGGCTCAGGGTTGGATAGTTTTTCTATTGATGATACAACAAACTTTACAATTAATTCATCAACTGGAATTATCTTAAATATAACATCTTTAAGCATTAACTATTATGTTGTGAATGTTAGTGTTAATGATAGTGCGGGAAATTTGAATTGGAGTCTTTGGAGTTTGAATGTTAGTTCTGCTCCCGTTCAGCCAGATACTACTGCTCCAGGGGTTGTTATTAATTCTCCTTTGAATATAAGTTATGCGAATACTAGTGTTGTTTTTAATATTACTGCCAATGACGGGGTTCTTGTAGATAATTGTAGTTACTCTTTAGACGGGTCCTCTAATATTAGTATGACTAATTTTGAGGTGGATTATTGGAATGCAACCAATGACTCAATGACTGAAGGGATACATGGTGTTAATTTTTATTGTTTTGATAATTCTAGTAATTTAAATTCTAGTGAGAGTATCTTTTTTAGTGTTGATTTAAATTCTCCTGTTGTTTCTTTGGAGCTTCCTACGAATAATAGTCAGGAGACTAGTGATTCTACTCCTGATTTTGTTTTTAATGTTAGTGATAATTTGGCTTCTATTTTAGATTGTACCTTGTGGCTTGACAATGGAACCCCTATAGCTTATGGGAGAAACACCAGTGTTTTGAATGGGACTTCTACGACTATTGCCGCTAATAATAGTTTGGTGAATGGAGATTATTATTGGTTTGTTAATTGTAGTGATGGGGCTAATGTTGGTGGGAGTGAGGTTTGGAATTTGAGTGTTAATGTCGTAAATACCATTCCAACTATTTCTTCAGTTTCGGGAGTTATCTATCATGGAGGAAATGTTAATATTGATGGAAGTGGTTTTGGTGTTAAATTCCCTGTTTTGCCGACAAGGTTTGAAGACTTTGAACCTATTAATAGCTTGCGAATAGGCGGTACTACATGGGATGATTGGGAATATTCAGATACTGATGATATGATAATACAGTCTAATCTCTCTAACAGAGGAAGTGCGTCAAGGATTAATCAGGGAGCTGATAACCCAGAAACATTTGTTCCTGTCCTGGGTATGATTAAGAACACACCAACTACAGATCAAGAGTTTTATCATTTTCAAAAAAATTATTATGATTGGTCTGGAACATGGGTTCCAGATGGAATTAATCATAAAGTCATTAGGGTGTGGTCGGAGAATGGCGCTGGTAGCCAGCCCGATTTTGTTGGAAATTATCCAATTAATAGTGTGACAGTAGAAGGAGCTACCGGCTGTAGCCAGAATATTAATGGAGCATACCCTCTTATGAATAGTTATCAGGATGAATGGTTTAGTTGGGAATACTACATTGGTCAAAATAGCGCTCCTGCGGTTTGTGATGGAACCTTGAGAATTTATCTAAATAATAATGAGAGGGTAAATCGTGTAGATTATGGGTATGAGGATTCTGATACAACTGGACTCTTAAAGACGTATGGTGTTGAGTGGTCACAAGATGGGAATCACCCTTCTGGAACTGCTTATACATATGTTGACGATTTATATATTGATCTCGATTCATATGCACACATAATTATGGGTGATGAGGATACGCTTGTTGCATCTGCTAATAGAGAAATTCAAATTCCTTATAATTGGTCAGATGCAGAGATTAACATAACAGTGAATCAAGGCTCTTTTGCAAATGGCTCAACTGCTTACTTGTTTGTTGTCGATTCTGATGGAAATGTTAGTGATGGGTATCCGATTACTTTTGCAGAATCGGGAGTTGATTCAATTTCTCCAACAACAACCTTAAACTCTCCAGCAAATGGAAACTCAACAACAAACCAAACAGTAATTTTCAACTGCTCAGCAACTGACAATGTTAATCTTGCAAATATTACTTTATACGGAAACTGGTCAGGCGGATGGCATGCTAATGAGAGTGTTAATGTTTTTGGAACTTCAAACTCAACAACATTCACAAAAACTTTACCAATTGGAAACTACATTTGGAATTGTTTGGCGTTTGATAATGAGTCGAATAGTGGCTGGGGAGCTATCAACTACACGCTATCAATAACAACTCCAGACACAACATACCCAATCCCAACAATAATTTACCCTACAAACACCTCATATACAACACACCGAACAGAGTTAAATTATACTTACGCTGAAATAAACTGTGATTCTGCCTGGTATTCAAATGATTCTGGGGTTAATAATTATTCGGTTCAATCATGTGGGACTAATTTCACAGGACTATTAAGCTCAG
>Ga0209633_10002811_pt1 | contig 16496 bp, 19 predicted proteins | sample Cruoilmetagenom1_FD_187290 | JGI IMG/M metagenome (GOLD analysis project Ga0209633, IMG submission 187290) | Oil polluted marine microbial communities from Coal Oil Point, Santa Barbara, California, USA - Sample 1 (SPAdes) (version 2) | ecosystem: Environmental > Aquatic > Marine > Oil seeps ... | reverse complement strand
CAACCAATAACCCCGACAGTATGACTATCCATACTGTCAATCTTTTTTCTGTACTGCCTTTACTCTTATAGTCTTCTATGTCTTGTAATGTCGGTTCACTGTTTTGCATCTGTTCTCCTTACTTTTGCACTAAATCTGCACGTGGATAAAAGAAAGCCACATTTCTGTCTACGACTATCTTCTCTTTATCATCTACTGCGTATGCTCTAATGATAATAGGCACCGGTACATCTTTTGTTGTACTGTTTGCTAGCACCTCAGATGTTTCTAAAATAACTACTTTTTTCTTCTTTTTTCCTCCACCTATCTTAAATGGCTCCGCAGGTCTTTTGATCTGTATCTTGTCATTATTGAGTATTTCAAAGTAGTACGTATGTGCTACTTTGTCTGTGTTGGAGAACATAAAGATATAGTCGTTCTGCACGACACCTGCTGGAAGTATCTTGTAGAGTCTTGGAGACTTGTTGATGTCAAGAAGCATATGCTCTTTTTTACTACCCATAACAAAGAGTGTTACTAAGACGAGTGCAAGTACTGTAAAGTACGCAATTACTTTTCCTCTAAAGTAGTTTGTCTTCCCTTCGTGTTTTACTGCTTCTTTCTCTGAAGACCAACGTACCAATGATGGCTTCCCTAAAGCACCCATCACTGTGGTACACGCATCCACACACTCTAAACAGTTGATACACTCAAGCTGCAATCCTTTACGGATATCTATATGCGTAGGACAAACTGTCACACAAGACTCACACGTCGTACACTCAGCATTTGGCTCAACTTCTAGAAGTGCCTTTTGTTTTGTAAACTGCTTTTCTCTCTCATACCCATGTCCTTCATAAATGTCTCCACCACGTTTAGGATCATAGACTGCCATGATTGTATCGTCATCATACAACACAGATTGCACACGGCTATAAGGACATACATACACACAAAAGTTCTCTTTGATAAATACAACATCTAAGATGATGAACAATGCTATACCTAAAAACATACCCATAAGTACTGTGTGTTCCATAGGGTTCAGAAGATAAGGGAAAAAGTCTTCAGGGGGAACAAAGAACCACATGAAGTTTGCCGAAGCCACAAATGCAAGCAGTGACCAAAGTAATATAGCGATAACAAATTTTACTTTGTTTTCCATCTTAGACATATCAGGGTCTTTTTGCTTATTTTTGATCTTTTTACGTAGTCCTAAAAGTTTTGTTTCTATACCATCTCTATAGATGACACGAAAGATAGTCTGAGGACAAGCCCAACCACACCATGCTCTACCACCTACAGCTGTCACTGCAAAGATCCCCAGAAAAAGGAGCATCAGTAGAAATGGCATTAAGTAAAGCTCTTGCATATCAAAAGCAACTCCTGCTAAGTGCAACTTCTTTTCAGCAAATGAGAGTAAGAAAAGGTGATTACCGTTGATAGTGATCCATGGTATCGAAAGTGCTACGATAGTTGCCAGTACATACGCCCAATACCTCTTTACACGATAAGATGTCCACCCCTTGAGGTACTCTTTTACTTGATTCTTTTTGGGTCGTTTATTTTCTTGTTCTATGGCTGCTTCCATTATGCTATTTCTCCTTCTTTTTGTTTTACTTTTGCTTCTTCAAAAGGACACACCAATACGATGTTATCCATACCTCTTTCTCCTACTGTATCTTGCGTTTGTTTCCAACCGCCCTGCACCAGCTCTTTTATGCCACGAGACTCGATGTAGTCTTTCAGTGATGATCTACTCACCTCTAACTCTCTAGCCACAGCTGAGACAGACAATCCCTCTCTTAATAAAGCAATAATCTGACTATGATAGACATCAAACTTAGAGCTTGACTTGCTACCTTTTGGGCGCCCTATTTGTGTGGTTTTTTCACCTCTATCTTCTCTAAGCAAATTTAACAGAGGAAACACTTGTGTCATCCTTGTCTCTTTGTTGATGAGTATATTGTCTGAGACTACCCACAAATTGACATTGTGTGTCAACATACAGTTAATGACTTTTATCAACTCTTCAGCCCTGTCAGACAAGATAGATAAAAAAGCGACGATAACCGTATTGCCATCTACCATAGAACGTAGAAAAGATTCAAACTCTTCTCTTTCATCTATGCGAAGATTTTTTGTGGCATATTCTACCACCTCTTTGTCTATGTTCAGTTCTTTTTGTTGCGCAAATGCAAGTATGTCATGCTGTTGCGTCGCAAGCGAGGGAAATCCAGGCGCTTGTCTTCTATACGAGTACGAATAAACCATACAAATCCTTTAGTTTATTCGTCATCTTATCCATTTTGATGATATAAGTCAAGTATTTTTATATTTTTATCGTCAATACTGACAATTTTACACATTTATGTTAAAATATAGAAAAAATTTAAGGCCATTTTTTGAACTTGACACACTTAGACGAACAAAACAAACCCAAGATGGTTGATGTCGGAGACAAGGCATCTACTATGCGCATAGCCACTGCTTCAGGCATCATAGAAGTAGGACAGCCTGCTTTTGATGCAGTCGTAAACAACAGTGCTAAAAAAGGACCAGTACTTCAAACTGCGGTCATCGCAGCCATACAAGGTACCAAGCAAACCAGCACACTCATCCCTATGTGCCATCCATTGATGCTCACTTCCGTCAAAACAGACATCGAAGAGCTCCCAGAGTTACCAGGCTTTAAACTTACAGTCACTGCCAAACTTAACGGTCAAACAGGGGTGGAGATGGAGGCACTCACAGGTGTCAGTGTAGGACTACTTACTATTTATGATATGCTCAAAGCCATCGACAAAGGGATGATCATCAGAAACGTACAACTTGAACAAAAAAGTGGCGGTAACAGTGGCGACTTTAATCGCGCATAAATTTCAAGAGGAGAAGCACCAATGATATTAGACGATAAAACCCAAGAAAAACCAAAAATAGAATACCCCACAAACTGGGGATTTAAACTCATCGGTAGAGACAAAGAAGCGCTTCTAGCATGTATCAAAGAGATCATGAAAGAAGTGGGAGAAAAAGAACACCTATGTTCTTTAGGCAACACATCAAGAACAGGAAAGTTCACTACCTACAACGCTAGCTGTACCGTAGATACAGAAGAAGAGAGAAAAAGAATATTTAAGTACTTTGAAGAGCATGATGATGTGGATATGGTGATTTAACCAGCCTATGTCACTCTAGCTTTTTAAGCTGTGCAGCATCTTATCTGCACTTAAACTCACCAACATAGAAACGATGACGTATGAGAGAAAGAAGTAAAGTCCTACCTCAACTTCTGCTCGGCTGATATCTCCTTTGTTGGAGGTGAGATAAACTAAAAATACAGCTACGACAAATACATCTACCATAGACCATTTCCCTATAGCTTTAAAAAACTTCACGATGTTATGTGCAAACTTACTCTCCATAAACAAAGAGATGAAAAGCAAAGAGAGTATTTTCAAAATCGGGGTGATGACAGAAAACAAAAGGATCACCGCTGCAACCACAAAATCACCACTCTCAAAAAGTTTTTCTATAGAACCCATGATACCTTTTGACTCAAACGATAAGACAATGTCTCCTAGATACTCCACTTCTTTATGGATGGTTACCATTAAGATCGGTGCCATAAGTCCTATAAAAAGTGTCATCATTGCTGCCATGGAGCCAAACAAGGTAAATGCCCGCAAGGAGACAACAAAGTAGCCAAGCAACAGCAGCCCCAAGACAAGCATAAAATAAAGCGTATTGATCTTGGCTTTTTGCATCACTAACACTTGTTTTTCTTTTATCAAATCTAGATTCATCTTCATTTCATCATTGTACAGGTCACCCAAGATACTTTTTGCCAATTTTTCAAGCTGTTGGATTGCCTGTGCTTCAGGACCTTGATAAGTAACAAGTTCTGTTGTCACTTCTTCATACAGTATGGCCTGTTCATACGCTTTTGCACCAAAATACCCCATAATAAGCAGCAGTACCGAGAGTAATGTATAAAGTATTATTTTTTTCATAGACATATTATAGCACTTCAAAGTAGATTAGCAATGTTTTTTGAAAAAAATTATCACCATTATCGCTAACCATCACATAACGGTTTTTACCCACCTTTGCCAAACCTTCAAAATTATCCATATCCCAGCCTTTATGACTATTCATCTTGGCTAAAACTTTCGTTTTACATAACTTATTCTTGGCATTTTTAAGATACACTTTTTTCAGAGTCACAACAAAAGGCTCCAGCATTCCCGTATAAGAGCGTTCCATCACCAGCACATTGCCATCATCCATCACTTCCATGGCTACTACAGCTGTTTTATCTTCAGGTTCTGCTTGAAAAGACCATTTTTTACCACTTAACGCATAAATCGTTTGCTTCTTTTTGTCATCATTTTTTAACGGCCACTCCGTTGCAGTCAGTATGCCATATTTTTTATGCCAGGCTAAAGCTTCAAGTGATTTATTCTTGCTTCTATAATTTTGATTCTTTTTCAAACGTGCAGGAAGTCTGTATTTACGTATGAGATTTCCATAGGCATTACTGTTTTTATGAAACCAACCTATTTTAGGACTATCCCCCTCAAAAGAAATAAGCAGTCGACCTTTCCCATCTAGCGTCAACCCCTCACAATCCCTTTTCCAACTTCTAAGTCGTTTACCTTTTTTAGTGCTTAACTTAGTAGCAGATAGCGGTTTTAATACATCTATCTGCGTAGAAAACTTCGCTCGAAAGGCATACAACATGCCTTTGTCTCCTACAAAATATAAAGTATTCGTCTTAGCATGGAACGTAACATCAGAAAGCTCAGAAAACTTTACACCTTGTATCTGTTCAAAAGAGAGTTTCTTTTGATCCAGTATCTTGATGTTCATAAATTGATGATTTTGAAGTACTGGGGTGATGTTTATATTGGAGATTTCTGCTTCAATCCACACAAACAAAAAAGAGAGAAGAAAAACTACTCTCATTTTGTCTCAGTTTTAGGCTCTTCTGGGAAAAAGTACAACATGATGATGATAACAACAACAGCAACATCTATGGCCACATCTGCAAAGTTAAACACCGCAAAGTTAAAACCACAGTGCCATGCCACATAGTCTACTACGCCCTCGTGCATAAAGCGGTCATACACATTACCTAAAGCACCACCCACAAGTAAACCTGCGGGGAAAGCATACCGTTTTAAATACCCCTCTTTAAAAATGACAAATAAAATAACCACTATCAGTGTTGCTTGTATCCATTTAAGGTAAGGGCCTAAAAACTCAAACATAGAAAAAGCCACACCTTTGTTATAATGCAACTCAAGGTCTATACATTCCCCTGCACGGTAGTACCCTTCTACAAAAAGTGATTTAATGTTTTGATCTATAATAAAAGTGCCCACAAGCACCAAAAAGAAAACAGTAAAAACCCGCATTAAACCAATGCACCTTTAAAAAATGTCTTACACTCTTCCATCATTCTTTCCAGCGCTACTTCGTCTTTACCTTCAATCAGCAGACGTATTTTGTTCTCTGTTCCTGAGTAGCGGAACAAGTAGCGCATTTTTGCAGCTTCTATTTTTTCTTTGAGTGCATCTAATCCAGGGATGTCATCAAGTGGCCTTTTCTCTTCTACCAACAAGTTCACTAAAAGTTGTGGGTAAGAAACGTACGGGTTAAATGCTTCAGATGCTTTTTGTTCTGTCTCTACCATATATGCCAATGCTTGTAATGCACTTGAGATACCATCCCCTGTTTTTGCATAATCGGAGAAAACCACATGTCCACTTTGTTCTCCACCAAAATTCATCTCATGTGCTTGCATCATTTCTACAACATTTTTATCGCCCACCGCTGAACGATGCAAAGTCAACTCCTGAGACGCAAGATACTCATCAAGTCCCTGATTACTCATCACAGTAGCAACCATCCCTCCACCTTTGAGCGTACCTTGATTTTTTAAATGTACCGCAAGCACACCCATAAGCTTATCGCCATCAACAGTATCACCGTTTTCATCCACAACCACAAGTCTATCTGCATCTCCATCAAGCGCTAAACCTATATCAGCCCGTGACTCTAGCACTGCTTTTGCTACATTCTCTGGATGCATCGCACCGCAACCTTCGTTGATATTAAAACCATCTGGTTTATCTCCTATAACCACCACATCTGCACCAAGTTCCTTAAGTATCGTAGGCCCCACGATATAGCCAGCTCCATTTGCACAGTCGATCACTATTCTTTTGCCTCGTAATGTCGTTGTTACAGGAAATGAATTTTTGATATGCACGATATATCGTCCTATCACATCATCAATTCTTTTTGATTTTCCTATCTCTTTACCCGTGACCTGTGCTTCATCTATTCTCGCACTGTCATTATAAATAGCTTCTATTTCCTCTTCTCTTTCCCTATTCAGCTTATTCCCAAACCAATCAAAGAACTTAATACCATTGTCATGAAAAGGGTTATGACTCGCGGTGATCATAATCCCTGCATCACAACGCATATTAGCTGTGAGAAATGCGATTGCCGGTGTGGGCATAGGCCCTATTTGAATCACATCAAACCCTACAGCTGTCAATCCTGAAACTATGGCATTTTCTATCATATAACCACTACGTCTTGTATCTTTACCTACCAGTATTTTATTGGTTCTTGAAAATTGTTTAAAATAGATACCCGCTGCCATTGCCAAACGCATTACATTTACTGCAGAGACCTTTTTCCCCGCTTTTCCCCGTACACCATCTGTTCCAAAAAGTTCCAAATTCATTCCTTAGTTTATAATTGTTTAATTTTAACGCAATATAGTTAATATACGCGTTAATACTATTTATCAGTAAATTTAATAAATATTTAATATATTTTTAGCTATCATTCGCGAACTATTTTCACTCTCTTACTTGGTGATAACAACATTAACGTATAAAAAAGGATTACCCATGGCAAACAACAAATCAGCTAAAAAACGTATCTTAATATCTGCTAAAAAAACAGAAAGAAACAGATACTACAGAACAAGAATTAAAAACATCGTTAAATCAGTACATGAAGCAGTAGAAGCATCTGATAAAACAGCAGCAACAACAGCATTTGCAACAGCAAACAAAAATATCCACTCTCTTGTAAGCAAAGGATTTATCAAAAAATCTACAGCAGCAAGAAAAGTAAGCCGTCTTCACAAAATGGTAAACAAAATAGAAGCATAGTTCCAAGCTATCATCCCACCCAACTAGCCTCCAAGGCTAGTTATCTTATAATACCCCAATATTCCAACATAAAGTTTACCTATGTTCAAAGAAAAATTACAACCTTTTATAGACAGACACAACGAAATCACTGAACTTCTCAGTTCTCCTGACATTTCTTCAGATATATCTCGTATGACCGCACTTAGTAAAGAACAATCTGGTCTCAATGAACTTGTTGAGCAGGCTAAAATTTACATCGAGACTGCAGATTCCATAATTGAAAACAAAGAACTTTTAGGTGATGATGAATTAGGGGAACTAGCAAAGGAAGAACTTTCTGAACTAGAGCCTATGCTACCCAAGCTAGAAGCAGATATCAAGATACTTATGCTTCCAAAAGACAAGAATGATGACAAAAATATCTTACTAGAACTTAGAGCAGGTGCAGGTGGAGATGAGGCAGCACTTTTTGTTGCAGATGTTTTTCGTATGTACTCACGCTATGCAGAGCAGGCAGGGTGGAAGATAGAGATCATGAGTAGTAGTGATGGTACCGCTGGTGGGTACAAAGAGCTCATCGCACAGATATCTGGTGAAAATGTTTATGCTGAACTTAAGTATGAGGGAGGTATTCACCGTGTGCAACGTGTTCCTGACACTGAGACACAAGGACGTGTACATACTTCAGCCATTACTGTTGCAGTCATCCCTGAAGTAGATGATGTAGAAGTAGATCTCAAACCTAATGAGATCAAGATGGATACCTATCGTTCAAGTGGATGTGGTGGACAGTCAGTCAATACTACAGACTCAGCCGTACGATTAACGCACATTCCTACAGGGATAGTTGCAGCCATCCAAGATGAAAAATCACAACATAAGAACAAAGCCAAAGCGATGAAAGTCTTGAAAGCCAGAGTCTATGAGGCAGCACTACAAAAAAGTTTAGATGAATCATCAAGCCAAAGAAAACTCCAAGTAGGTTCAGGATCACGCTCAGAGAAGATACGTACCTACAACTACCCACAAAACCGTCTTACCGACCACCGCATAGGATTGACATTGTATGCTTTGGATGACATCATGAGTAACGGAAACCTCAAGCTTGTCTTTGAACCACTTATGGCTCACGCAAGAACAGAGGCCATCAAAGAAGCTGGACTGTAAGTCTATGTTTGAGCCCCTACAGTGTGACAATGACTTACAAGATGTTATCAAAACAGCTTTGGGTACAGAGTTAGACATTTCAGGTGCTTGGGGCTATACCCAAGAGCTTGCCACTACCCTACACTCCACAGAAGTACCACTCGTGCAGTTTCAGCATATGTTTGCTTCCATGCGTGCCTATGTAGAGATGAATATGACATTACCTCAAGAAGAACGTCATGGAAGCATCAATGTGACCGAGAAATCTAGACTCCAGAAGAGCCTAAATGGCTTGATTTACGACAAGGTAGACTATGAGGTTAGCTCTATGAAAGAAGAGGACTACAAAGCGTTTATAGCTGCATACAAAAAGGGTTACGGTACAGAAGGTTTTGATATGACGAAACATTTTGAAGAAAGAAAAGAAGCTACACACCTCAGAGAAGTGACACATTGGTTTGAAGTTTCTCAAACAATTTAAATTTATTCTATTTAATTAAGTATATTAAAACTCTCTAGAGAGACTTAATATACCCAATACTATGTACCCAAAAGGTACATAATACCATCAATTACTTGATAGCCTTAGTAGCGAAAAATGTTTCACCTTTAAGTTGTGTATATGTGATTTTTAACTCATCACCTTTTTTACCAGCAAAGGCAAATTTGATCAATGGGTTTTTAGAAAGAAACTGGCTTGTTGATGCATCGTAAACCACTTTATCACCTACTGTAGCAGTGATATGTGTAATGAAGTTTGCCTCTATACCTTTTTTCTTCGCTTGATCATAAGTAAGCATGCTATGAGAGATAGAAACTTTTGCTTTTACTGTTCCCGCTTTTTCTTTTGCTTTGATTTTCATCTTTACTTCTGTTGGTGCTGCTGTTGCTGCTGGAGCTTCTGCCATTGCAGTTGTAGCCATAAGCGCTAACGCTGAAAGTGCTAAAATTAATTTTTTCATCTATTGTCCTTTATTATATTATATCTGTTTGGAAAGAGCAAAGGGGATTAACCTTCACAACCACCAAGTGCAACTTCTAGTGTAAGTGTCTTAGAGTAAAACTTACCATCAGTACCTTCAACGATTGCTGTGATTGTACCAGACTTTTTCATTTTTATTTTCAAAGCAAAATCTGCTTTTGAACCTTCAGGTACAGTAAATACTACTACTGCAGCTTCAGGGTTAGCATCTTGAAAAATCGCTACTGATTTTGCAGGAATTTCAGTTGACACTGAAACAGGAATTGCTCCACCGTTAGAAGCAACTTTTGGTGCTTTAAGTTTGATTTCACCCTCAGTAGGAGTGATTTCTCCGTAAAGAGCTTTCATAGATGTTGGTACGTCGTGTGCAGTCCATGTGTCTGGTTTCTCTGCTCTGTAGTCTGTAGCACTAAGGCTTACTGTCATAGCTGCAACTGCAACAAGACTAAGTATACTTTTTTTCATTTTATTTCCTTTTCATGATAATAGGGATGAGCATCATATCTCAAACTCATGCCCTATTTTATTTATTTATTGTGTGATAATTGTGATAATCTAGACTTATTTAGAAGCCCCGATCATATAGTCAACAACTTGCTTTAGCTCATCGTCTGACAATGCTGAACCACCACGTGGAGGCATACCATTTACACCATTGATTGTATTAGCCAATACTCCGTCAAGACCTTTTTTCATAGTTGCTGCCCATGCATCTTTATCACCTACTGCTGGAGCGCCCATAGCATCTGTCGCATGACATACTGCACATGAAGCTTCATAAGCACCTTGACCTGGGTGTGCTGCTTTATCTTCTTTTACTTCTGGCAATGTTTTTGCCGGATTCAAAGGTGGGTTAAAGTCAGTTAATGCAAATGCAATTCTCTGTACTTCAGGTTCACCATCAAAACAATCTTTCATACATCTCACACCATTACCATAATTCAATGGGTTATTGAAGTACTCACGAGCATTGTCTTGTCCTTTTGGACCATTGATTTTTGGCTCAAAACCATCTACGTTAGGCATAACAATTTTCAAGAATTTTTCTCTGTCAAGTACGTAATCTTCATCTACTTCCACACCATCAATACTCATTTCATTAATGTGAAGGATATACGCAGAAAGTGCATACACTTCTTCTGTAGTTAATGACATAGGCGCTTGGTGAGGCATACCCGTTTTAATATACCACCATAATGTACTTGCATATGGCCAGTTAGAACCAAATACACGCTGAGGACCATCCTCATGTTCAGCATCGATACGCTGATTCATAAGTGTTTTGTGCATCTCTTCAGCATTACCTGCTGTGAGTCTTGGATAAAGTCCAGAACCCGCACCAAAGTCACCGTGACATGAAAGACACTTCTCTTCGTATACTTCATCACCAAATTCAACAGATCCTGAACCTTCAGGAAGACCCGTACCATCTGGCATTACATCAATATCCCAAGCTTTCTGCTCATTAGCAGTGGCTGTTTTACCTTTGTTAAATGCTGTTTTGTGCGCCGTTTCATTTACATGATAGGCACCAGTTTTACCATTAACGATTGGATATATTACCCCACCATCAACAGATAATTTTCCATTATGATCATATGTTTTCTTTACACTATTAGATATTAAAGCATTTGCTGGTCCAACGGCATTAATTTCTCTTTCAGTGAAACCTTCTGTGTTCATTGCTGCAGCTTTTGCTACAACTTTTTCTGCTGCTTTTGTATCGTTAGATGCATTACATGCAGTACCTAAAAATACTACCGATGCAAACAGAGTACTTGCAACTATTTTTTTATGATAAGATTTGTACATTTGTCACTTCTCCTTTTGCATCAACTTCCCAAGTATGAACGGCATTTCTATGATATACGCCCTCTATACCTACGGCTGCTCTTTCATTTTTAACTGAAGGCTGGATGTGTCCTGCATCATCGCTTGCACGAGAGCTAAGTAACATCGGTTTACCAGTGTACTCATGCATAAGAGAAAATCTCGTCCATGACTTTTCAAGCACTAGCCCTTTAAGTGAAGCTTCAACCCAGTTCTTACCACCATCAAATGATACATCTACAGTTGTAATAGTTCCCATACCAGACCATGCAAGTCCTTCTATCTCTACCATATCACCTTTTTTAAGGTCAGTCCATGGTTTTTCAGGACAAGGAGAAGTAACCACAGAGTTAACTTCATTCGCATAGAAGTGCTGTATCGCTTTACCTGTGTGCTTAAGTGCTGTATATTTAGATGTTTCTTCTTTTGCATAGAAAGGCTCTGATGCAAATTCTAATCTACATAACCATTTTACACATAAGTTCGCTTCCCAACCTGGGACAACGATTCTTATAGGGTATCCTTGCTCAGGACGTAATGCTTCACCATTTTGTCCCCAAACGATCATTGCATCATCAAGTACTTTATCTACAGGGATAGTTCTACCCATGTGAGAGTTATCTATACCTTCAGCAAGCATCCATAATGCTTCTGGCTTAAGACCAAGGTCTTTAAGGATATCTTTGATGTACACACCAGTCCATTCAGCACAAGACATAAAGCCTTTGGCAAATTGGATAGAGTTGAACTGAGGACCTCTCCACTCTGGTCCACCATTTGCTGGACACTCAAGGAAGTGTACTCTAGATACATTTGGATATCTTTTAAGTTGGTCCATAGTTAAGACTATTGGCTTCTCAACAAGTCCGTGGATCATAAGTCTATGTTCGTTAGGATTGATTGTTGGCGTACCACCATGGTGTCTGTTAAAGAAAAGACCATTGGGAGTAATAATCCCATTTAAGTCTTGTATAGGTGTTACTGCTATAGAAGCACGCATATTCCCTGATGACAAGATCTGTGTTGTTCTTCTTGTTACATTATGCTCATAAGGAGATGGTTGTCCATATAAGTTTACTGTTACATCATCACCGAACTTTAAGCTCCATGGTTTCTCGTGCACGATATTCAAATCGTCCTCTGGGTTGATTTTTATATCAGAACTTGCGCTGACTGAGACAGGTGTCACAACACTTGCCGCTGCTAACGCGCTCACAGAATAAGCTGCTGTTTTTTTAAAAAAGTCTCTTCTTGACGTTTGCTCTGTTACTTCAGAGATAACTTCAAGTTCTTTTTTAGATACATTGTTTATCTTATTCATTTGTCCTCCTTAATTAATTTTAAAATGACTAAAGTTCATATAGTTACATGAACTTTAGGAAAGTCATATGCCCTAGATTATATAGAAATAAAATAAAAGTAATAAGGAAAGAAACTAATTATGTGATATAACGTACATTTAACTTCAACTATTGTAACCATTTTACCCCATATACATAAAATATTTATATAATTATCATAAGTTAAATTACTGAAATAATTAGGCTTTATTTGACATTTCTCTCGAGTAAAATAGATTCGCTAATTCACCTTATCTATACCATACCTTCACTATAACTCTATGCCCTACTATATTTCATAGATGAAAAACTTTAACTATTTTCAGATCTTCTTTATATTATGGTACAATTTTAGAATTATTTACAAGGAGTTATCTGGTGAAAGATATAGGTAAGATTGTACATTTATTTGTCTCGCAAATCGGTGAAAAACAAAGAGTTGAAAAAAAGCAACTCACCTTAGATGAAAAAGGTATCACAGAAGACAAGTTTTACAACAAAAACATACAAAGGTCTATACTTATTACAGCAACATCAAGCTATGACTTGGCCTTAGAGAAAAACATCTCTATGCCTTTTGGTACTTTAGGAGAAAATATGCTCATTGATTATAACCCCTATCATTTACCTTCAGGTACAAAACTCCACATTGGTGATGATGTCATCCTGGAGATAAGCCAGTACTGTACCATGTGTGAACATTTATCAGATGTAGACAAGCGGTTACCCACACTTCTTAAAAATGATAGAGGTATTTTTGCAAAAGTGATACAAGATGGGAGCATAAAAGAGGGGGATAAGATTTATATGTAAATCTAGCATCCAGGCAGGTACAAACCTGCTTGGTATACTAAAAGCACTTTTACTTCGCAGTTAACTTCTTCAAAATAGCTTCAAACTTATTTTGTGCTTCCATAAGTACATCGATAGATGCTTTATCTTCTATACCCATAGCACTGATCCATTTATGCACTGTCGGAAATGCCATATGCATTTTGTTTTCATCTGCTTTCTTATACATATAGATTGAACAAGGAGCAAATGCACCTGCTTCCGGATGCTTTTTTGCAACTTCATAAATGACTTTTATCATACAGATAGAATAGGTGTCATAGAAATTATAGGCATCAATGTTATTCTCTTCAAAATCATATCCAAGATCCGTAAATCCTGCTAAAACAAATTCTGCTGGAGCCAATGCACCTTCAAATTCCATTTGAAAATCATCTTTTACTTCTTCCCAGTCAGCATCAGCATCTATTTCAAGAGATGCTCTAGCTATAAGATCACCTACAGGTTTTTGCATTTTGTAGTTGACTGTTTCTAGTTTACCTTTAGGCATAGCAGCATGAAGTGCAGCTGCAACGGACTTACCAAGTGCTACCATTTCAGCATTGTCTTCAGGAATGTTCATCATTCTAGCACTAGCACTGGCACTTAAAAAACCTACAGAGATAGTCTTTGCACCTTTTTTAGTATAGATAGACATACTCATCGGTGTAAATAGCCCTATTTCTGGATAATCAACAGCCAACTTACGTACTGTATCTTTTCTGTAAACTGTAAAAAGGTTATATACATCAAATGATGTATCTTTAAAGTTTGCAACAAATGGCGCATTCATATCTCTATGTTCAGAGATAAAAAATCCTTCTTTTACAAATGCCTCTTCAATCGTCTTAGGCGTTATCTTACCATCGGTATTATCCGTAGTAAATATTTGTACATCTTGTGTCGCAATGTCAGTTTGAAATGTCACTGCAGCTGGTGCCTTTTTTGCTTCTACTGCTGGAGCAGCCTCTACAGCCATAAGTCCTGTCGTTACCAATAACGATAAAACCAATCCTTTTGTCATGAGTTTCATTGTGTTCCTTTGTGTGTTTGTATTTTGAACAAGTACATTATTATACCTAACTTCATTTAACTCAGTATTATCTACATGTTAATCTATAGTATAAAAAAGAAAAGTGAATTAAATGTGAATGGTGAAGTAATTGAACGTAGGGTTAACAAAGGGAAAACCCTTTGTTAATGTGTAATCTTAGAATCTATATCTAAGGTAAAATCTTAAGTCTTGAGCTGATTCAACAATCTGAGGAGCCATAGCTGCAGCCATACCTAATGCTTGTTGCTGCTCTGCTGGCATAGTAGCTATACTACCATCAGCCATTGCTGCAGCAAACATATCTGCACCAGCTTTAATGTCATCAATTTTCATAACATTCCCTGAGAAATTACCAAAGAACCCATTACTTCCTGTATAATCATAATCAATATTAGTATATCTTACTTGTGCACTTAGGGCATCCGTAAGATCATAATTGAAATATGCTTCAATTGCATCACCACGTGCAGCAATTTTAGAACCGATCATAGTATCTTCAGAATATGTAAATGGTCTCCAGTATTCACTACCATGGTTAAATTCAACACCAAATGTACCTTTTTCTGTGACTGGCACTTGTGCACCAACCCAGTAAGAAGTACCTGTTTCACTCTCTGTTGAGCCTAGCATTGCACTACCACTGTTTGGTAGTGTTTTACTCCATGCAAAAGAACCAAATACTTTAGTATCTGCCAAGAAACCATCTTCAGTTAATCCATCAACCAACACTGAAAGTGCTGCACCTTGAATATCACCATATTGTCTAAACTCTGTAGCTGATCCATCAGGATTCATGTCTTGACCAGGAAGGTCATAAGCTCTAAACCAAGTTGCTTTTGTGATGAACTGTCCATCATTATATGGTTCAAAGATAAATCCAGCAAGATCGATATCTTCAAGTCCACTTGCATCTCCGTTTGCATATGGTGTAGCTGATTCAAACAATGGCTGAGCATTTGTCGAACCTTTACCCATACAAAGCTTGATACTCATACCTGGTACCCCTGTAATGTTAGAAAGATCAAGTTTAGAACTTAAACCATCAAACTCAACATTAATCACGTGACCAAGTGGTGATGCGGCTGCATCGTCATCTCTAAGATTAGCAAGGAAACCATTTGTAGATGGTCTTCTACCAAGAGAGAATGTCCAAGGGATATCAGCACCAAGGAATTTTTCACCTAAGTATAGCCAGTATGCTTGTCTTACTTTAAGTGAATTATCTGTTAATGCTTCATTGCCTGTCCAGTCAAATTGACCGCCAAGACTGAAAGTTCTATTAGATGGTGATGCAAAATCAGCACCAAACGCTTTGTTCATAGAAAGCTGACCCTTAAATACATTGTTATTGTCTGGTGCATACTCCATATTTAACCAAAGTCTTAAACCCATAAGGTCATTTTTACCATGATCTGAACCGTCTGCCATATCATAGTTAATGCTATCTATTGATGTTCTTAAGTCAACACCCCACTTGATGTTATCACCAGCATCATGTGCTTTAACTTTATTAAGCTTTTTATTTTGTTTCTTAACTTGTTTCTTAAGGTCAGCTAATTCTGCCTCAAGTGAACTTAGTTTAGCTCCCAATGATGATGCCTGTACACCTGAAAGTGCGAGTGCCGCAACTAGTGACGCTTTAATGATTGTTTTCATATTTACTCCTTTAATTTTATGTTTGTCCAAAACATATAACCAATAGTCTAGAACAACTAGCCTAAGCCTAAACTTAAAATATCTCTCTAGTAGAGTCTAGTGAAACCTTTTGTTAACTATTTGTTAATAATTATAAACAAATCATATATACAACATAATTTTAGAAAATAATAGTCCTATATACTATTATTTAGTGATATTTACTCCCATAAACAATAAGTTCGTCAAACCACGCCACAGATAAAACAAAGTAAAGTAAAGATATTAGAATAAAAGCAAATTGTAAAAAAGGTAAAAGTTTATGATTAAAGATAAGAGAATAATTAAATAAAAGTTGATTGTTAGATTAGAATTGAAGAAGGTGTTATATAACTCAAAGTGGCAGCGACCTACATTTCCACAGACGTAGCCTGCAGTATTATCGGCGATGGGAGGCTTGACTTCCAGGTTCGGAATGGAGCTGGGTATGACCCTCCCTCTAGCCCCACCACTAAGAG